>Ga0207878_100104_pt1 | contig 96286 bp, 82 predicted proteins | sample LinPmetageLP41_FD_184053 | JGI IMG/M metagenome (GOLD analysis project Ga0207878, IMG submission 184053) | Marine viral communities from the Pacific Ocean - LP-41 (SPAdes) | ecosystem: Environmental > Aquatic > Marine > Oceanic | place: Pacific Ocean | collected 2010-08-27
GCTACGAGCTTCTATCGCCCCGTCGGTAAGCTCTCCTCATCTGTTGCGACTCCCGACTCGACTCCCGAATTGCAGTTTACGGCTCGCCTTGGTCTAGGTGTCATTTCTGTGATGGGCTGGTAATCTCCTGTTGAGCGGGCGTTCAATAACCACAGAACGTCAATATGGACGTCACGCTGTCGTAACAGGTCTGTCGTATAACAATATTTTTCGCCTGCCGGGATAATTCGACTCGAGTGGGGGATCGATAAACAACAGGAGACCTTCGATGACCTTTTCCCGTCGTCGTTTCTTGCAGGGTGCTGCGGCTGCCGGCGCTGCCGCTTCGGTACCGTTCTATATCAATCGTGCCTTGGCCCAGGATCAGGTCCTGCGCATTTATGCCTGGGCGGGTTATTTCACCGACGACATGTTGTCGGATTTCACCGCCAAGACCGGCATCAAGGCGACCTTTACGCCTTATGGTACCAACGACGAACTGATGAATTCGCTGCGAGCCACCGATGGTTCCGGGTTCGATGTGATCATGCCGACCGTGGATCGGGTGCCCGGCTACCTGGATTATCAGTTGATCCAGCCGCTGGATACGTCGCGTATTCGCTGGGATGGCTGCCTGGATACCGCGATGAAGGGCTCGGAAGTCGGTGGCGTGGTCGACGGCAAACGCTATTTTGCGCCGTCGGACTGGGGCACCGAGGCCATCGCCTACAACACCCGTTATACGGATATCGACCGATCCCGATTGAGCTATGGCGATCTGTGGAACCCGGAAATCGGCGCCGGCGTGACTGTGCGGGCGCACTCCGCGCTTGTCGGCATCGGCCTGTGGCTGGAAGGGCAGGGCAAGCTGCCACGGCCGTTGCTCGATTCGTTCAAGACGGAAGAGGCGATGCGCGCCAATTTCGATGTCATCCTGGCCGAAGCGCTCAAGCACAAGGACATGGTCATCCAGTTCTGGTCGACCGAGAACGAAGCGCAGGGTGCCTTCCGCACCAACGGCGCGCTGATCGGCCAGACGTGGGACAGCACCGCCTTCCGGCTTCAGAGCGAAGGCGAACCCATTGCGTATGGCGCGCCGAAGGAAGGCGCGATGGCGTGGATGGAAGGCTTCGTGATTCCTCAGAATGCGCAGAATATCGACGCGGTCTACGAGTTGATCAACTGGTACTACACCCCGGAAGCGGGGGCGATGTTCGTCAAGTCGACCGGCTACAACTCCACCGCCGTCGGCGCCGAGGATTTGCTGCCCGAGGCGACCCGCCAGTTCTTCAAGGACTCCTACACCCAGCAGGACCTGGACAACCTGTGGTGGTGGCCGGTGCAGGATCCGTGGTACGTCGCGTTGCGTAACGAGTATCAGGATCGTTATCTGTCGGCATAATCTCCGCTCTCGCCACGATTCCCCGTGTGAGACGACACGGGGAATTGCCGAGATGCCATGGATTTTCAGTAACGATATCACTCCAAGAGGACGTCATGGACGGTCGCGTATCCCTGCGCCAGGTCGCCATGCGATTTGGCGATTTCACGGCGATTCAGCCGACTTCGCTGGAGATCGAGTCGGGCGAGTTCTTCAGCTTTCTGGGTCCTTCCGGTTGCGGCAAGACCACGCTGCTGAACATGATCAGCGGCTTTCTGACTCCCAGCGAGGGCAGCGTGACCATCGGCGGGAGCGACATGACCCGGGTGCCGGTCAATCGCCGGCCCACCGCGATGATCTTCCAGAATCTGGCGCTTTTTCCGTTGATGAGCGTTTACCAGAACATCGAGTTCGGGCTCGAGGTGCGGGGTATCGATCGGCAAAAGCGTCGGCAAAGAGCCGATGAACTGCTCGAACTGGTGGCGTTGACGGGCAGTGGCGACAAGCCGGTTGCCGAGCTATCCGGCGGCCAGAAGCAGCGAATCGCGATTGCGCGCGCGCTGGCCGTGGAGCCGCGAGTGCTGCTGCTGGACGAGCCGTTATCGGCGCTGGATCTCAAGCTGCGCCAACATATGCGGATCGAACTCAAGGCGATTCAGCGCAAGACCGGCATTACCTTCATCTATATCACGCACGACCAGGGCGAGGCGCTGACCATGTCCGACCGGGTCGCCGTGATGTCGGAAGGTCGAATCCAGCAGGTTGCCGATCCTATGACGCTGTATCGTCAGCCGCAGACCGATTTTGTGGCCAGTTTCGTGGGTGAGAACAATCGTTTTCCGGGCCGAGTCATGGCGGTGGAGGGCGAGCTGGTCACGCTGGACGCCGGGCTGCCGGCACCGTTGGTCGGGCGATCCGCGACGCCGCTCGAGCCCGGCGATCCGGCGACGCTCTATATCCGCCCGGAACAGTGGCGCGTGGGGCCCGCCGACGATCGGCGTCTGCCGCTGGGTGGCGTGATTCAGAGCGAACATTTCGAAGGTGCGTGGTTGACGCTGGAGGTCGCGCTGGACCAGGGGCCGACCATTCGGGCGCAGGTTCCCCATATGACGCCCGGCGCGGATACCGGGGCGCCGCTCGTCGTGGGTGGTGCCTGCCGCCTGGACTATTCGCCCCGTCAGGCGGTCGTTCTGGCGGGGACGCTGCACGAGCCGGCGAGCGAGGAGGCCGTCAATGTGGCAGCAATTGCGTAGACGTTTCGGCGGTCCGCTGGCCGTGGCCATCGTTTCACTGATGGGAATCTGGCTGATCGCCATGGTGCTGCTGCCGCAATGGCAGATGATCGATTATTCGTTTCATCCTTCGCTGCTGCCGGCCGAGCGCGGGGGCGTGAAGGATGTCTGGTCGCTGACCAACTACGCCACCTTTTTCCACAACGACATTCATCTCGCAATCTTCTTCAAGACGATCTGGTCGAGCGTGCTGGTCACCGGGCTGACGCTGATCGTCAGCTATCCGCTGGCCTACTACTTGGCCAAGGTTGCTACGCCGGGCCAGGCGGCGCTGTGTTTACTGCTGCTGATCATCCCGTTCTGGATCAACGAGATTCTGCGCACCTTCGCCTGGTACATCATCTTCGCGTTCAAGGGGCCGCTCAATGAGCTGCTGCTCGCCCTGGGCTTGATCGATCGACCCATTCGCTTTCTCAATGGCGATACCGGCGTGCTGGTCGGCATGGTCTATGCCTATATCCTGTTCATGGTGTTTCCGCTCTACAACGCCATCGAGAGTCTCGATACCAATCAGATCCGGGCCGCGCGGGATCTCGGTGCGGGCTGGGGTCGCACCCACCGGCGTATCGTCATTCCTCACGCCAAGCCGGGTATCGCGACGGGCTGCATCATGACATTCATGCTGGCGGCGGGCAGTTACGCGGTGCCGGCGCTGCTGGGGTCTCCGGGCAGTCGCTGGTTCACGCAGATCATCTACAACTGGTTCTTCGAAGGCGGGGACTGGAACCAGGGGGCGGCCTATGCATTCCTGCTGCTGGTTCTCTGCATCGTCTTCGTCACCGTCATCATGCGGGTTTTCAAGGTCGGCCTCGGCGACATAGCCAAGTAGACCATGCCAAATAGGAAAAGCGCTTCATGAGTTCTTCGCGATTCTTCTCCTGGGCGCTCAAGGCCTACCTGCTGGTGTTCTTCGTCTATCTGTTCCTGCCGCTGGTGATCATGGCGGCTGCCACCTTCAACGCAAGCCGCTTCCCGACCGTCACGCCCTGGACCGGCACGACGCTGCAGTGGTTTTCGGCGCTGTGGGCCGATAGCGGCATGTGGAGTTCCCTGGTCAACAGTCTGATAGTGGCGATCGGCGTGCTGTGTCTGGCATTGCCGATCGGTATCGCCAGCGCGCTTTTCCTGACCACCGTCGACGGCCGGGGTAAATCCTTCATCTATGCCCTAATCCTGTCGCCGCTGCTGACGCCGGGGGTAATCATCGGCATCTCGACGCTGATCTTCTGGCGCGGCTGGGGCTTGAATGGGGGGATCGCGCTGACCGTCATCGCACAGAGCGCCTTTATCGCCGCCTACGTCATGCTAATGGTAGCGGCACGGCTGCAGCGCTTCGATCGCACGCTTGAGCAGGCGGCGCTCGACCTCGGCGCCAGTCAATGGCAGGTTTTTCGGCGAGTGTTGTTGCCTTACCTCAAGCCCGCGATTCTGTCGGCGGCGGTACTGGCGTTCCTGCAGTCGCTGGAGAACTACAACACAACGCTGTTCGTGGCCGGCTATGACACCACGCTGACGATCTATATCGCCTCCAAGGTCCGCACCGGCCTGACGCCGGCGGTCAATGCGCTGGCGTTGCTGATGATTCTGTTCACGGTCGGGCTGGCGATGATCTACGAATTCAAGCGACGGCGTGAAGCCGCCAGACGTCTCGGCTGACACCAGTCGCGCTCGGTCAAGCGCTTGCTGAAAAGCGATCTACTGGCGAGTCAGCCTGACCAGACGGTGGCGCAACTCAGGGTCGAACAGGGCACGGCTGCGCCTCTGCAGGCGGATCAGGGATTCATCGTAGAAGAGGTGTTCATCCTCGACGCGTAACCATGACTGCTGCTCCAGCGTATCCAGCAGCCCACTGAATAGCCGTTTGTCGAAGAATTCCGGCGCGTTGAGTCCGGATAACAGCGTCAATCGTTCGGCGAGCTGACGGCTGTGTTCTTCCAGGCCTTCCCGAGTCAGTTCGCCACTGGGGTAGCGCAGTAACGAGGCCAGCAGCAGGTAGGCGCGCTCCAGCGTGGGCTGTACCGGCTGGCCCAGCAGTCTCAGATGTTCGCTCGATTCCAGATGCCCCGGCTGTCGACGCCAGCCGTTGTCGGTAGCCTGCAGCAGACCTTCCTCGGTCAGCACGGCCAGAGTGTCTACCAGCCTTTGACGCGGATCGTCGGGCGGGGCGAAGTAGAGTTCGTGGGCCAGCAACGGCCAGGCCGGCGACAGCAGCGTATCGAGCTCTTCGAGGGAAAAGGCGGCATTGTTGCGAAAGGCGAACGCCACCAGTCCGAGATGCATGAAGAGGTGCAGCACGTTGTTGCGATACCAGGTCAGTAGCGTTGCCTGCTCCGGACGGGCGCTGATCAATTCGCCCAGGGCTTGAGGCTGGCGGTTGACGAAGCCGAGAGCCACCGCGTGATCGATCCAGTCGACCGGCTCTCCGCTCGGCAGCTGGCAGCGCTGGCTGCCCGGCAGGTTGCGCTGGAGTCTGACCAGTAGTCCGACATGATTTACCAGTAGATCGGATTCGATGGTGTGGTGGGGCGTCGCCAGCAGCGTTATCGCCACTAGCGAAACGGCATTGAGACTGGCGGCGTCGTTGATCCGGCGGGCCAGGGTTTGCCCCAGCTGTGGCACGGCCCGATGGAGCCACTCCGGTCGCGCCGAAACGGGTTCGTCTCGCCACTCCGGTACCGTTGCATTCAGAAAGCTCGCCAGCGACAAGGGTTCCCCCACGCTGACCGTGACGCGACCATGGGGCTCGCGCAGGTGCTTCAGAATGCGCAGCAGGTCGAGAGGCGATTCTTTCTTCTTCTCGCCACCGCGCAGCTCCCGCAGATAGCTGTTGCTCTCGAGTACCCGTTCGTAGCCGACGTAGACGGGCACGAAGGCGACGTCACGAATCGCGTCCCGCGCGAACGATCGCAGCGTCATCGCCAGCATGCCGGGGCGGGGCGCCAGCATCCTTCCGGTTCGCGAGCGGCCACCCTCGATGAAATATTCCACCGGATGGCCGCGGGCGATCAGGCGGTGCAGATACTCGTTGAAGACGGTGGCATAAAGGCGGTTGTCCTTGAAACTGCGGCGCAGGAAAAACGCCCCGCCGCGACGCATCAGCGCGCCGATCACCGGCATGTCGAGATTGCGGCCGGCGGCGATGTGCGGCGGCATCAATCCCTCGCGATAAAGCACGTAGGAGAGCAGCAGATAGTCGATATGGCTGCGATGGCAGGGGACGTAGATCAGCGTGCGCTCGCCGGCGATCGCCTTGACCGCGTCGAGGCCGTGGACGTCGACGCCATCATAGAGGCGGTTCCACAGCCGCTTGAGCAGTTCGTAGAAAAAACGCAGCGCCGGGTAGGACATGTTGGAGGCGATTTCACGGGCGTAGCGTTCTGCGCGCCGACGTTCGCGCGCCGGCGTGCTGCGATTGGCCTCGGCCGCCTCGAGCACGGCCTCACGGACCGGCCGGCTGTCGACCACGCCGCGCATCAGCGTGCGATGGTGGGAGATGTCGGGTCCCAGCACCCGGGCGCGAATGCGACGGAAGTGAACGCGCAGGACCCGAGCGACCTTGCGCTGATTCAGCGTGACGGCAGGGTCATCGAGCAGCGGGCGCAGGCGAACCGGCGCGCCGAAGTGTGCTTCCAGGTGGCGACCGTTGACGGCCACGGAAAGCAGCCGGCGGAGTCGCCCGCTCCAGGCCCAGTCGTCCGCCGCCAGCATCTTCCAGAAACCGAAGTCCTTGCCCGGCGCGCGGCTCCAGAACACGCTGACCGGCACCAGCTGCGCGTCGAGCGTGGTGTCGTGCTCGAGGGTCTCCAGCAGTCGCTCCAGGTGGATCGAGTGCTGACCTCGAATCTCGCCACGGTGGCGGCGCAGGCGCGGCAGGGCAAAGCAGGCGGGCAGATCGAGCTGCCCAATCGAGTGTCGGCCATCAGCGCCGGGCAGATCGAGATCACGACTCAAGCGTTCGACGGCAATCTCGTCGGTCAACGATGGGTGGGCGATGACATAGAACGTCGGCAGCGTGGCGTCGAGCGCGAAGGGCTCTGGCTCGATCAGACGAAACGCCAGCCAGCGATCGAGTACGCGGCTGACGAGGCGATGCCACAGTTTTTGAGGTTCGATCATCGGCGTTGAGGCTCGATCTTGGTTGTTGACGTTCGATCATCGGCGTTGAGATCCGATCATGGCGGTGCAGATCACTCAGCATCGGGGATCTTCTGTGCATGCCAGTATCGTGGCATTTCCCGCAAACGCCCGAGTATAGCCACATCAACGGCCGACAGCGATGGCACCAGCGATGGCGCTATCGATGCCCGCTCGGACAGGCTTTCCTTGGGACCGCAAACGTGCGTCAATCGGGAGCGATCTAGGAGGCAGATGGTTCATGCAAGCGACATGGAAGGATGGCAATCGGTTCGAACTGCTGCCGGAAGGCAAGCGGTTCTGGCCGGCGATGCGCGAAGCCATCGATGGTGCCCAGCGGCATCTGTGGATCGAACTCTATCTGATGGAGTCGGGCGAGCTGGCCGAGCGCTTCATCGGGGTGCTGACAGCGGCGGCGTCCCGCGGGGTCGAGGTCAAGCTGATGCTCGATGGCGTGGGCAGCATGGGGCTCTCGCGCAGCGATCGCCAGCGGCTGCGGGACGGTGGCGTCGAATTGCGGTTCTTCAATCCGCTCTCGGTGACGCGGCTGGGCGGCAATCTGATGCGTGATCACCGCAAGCTCGTGCTCGTCGACGGTACGATGGCCTTTACCGGCGGTTTTGGTATTGTCGACGAATTCGTCGACGCCTGGTACGAAGTGGCGGTACGCGTTCAGGGCCCCGTGGTCGAAGACTGGAGGCGACTGTTCGCCCAGGTCTGGAACTCCCCCCTGACGCGGGGTGGACGGACGAGAACGCGCCTGTCGACAGAGTTACCCGATCGACATTCACCGCCCGAAACGGTCGCCGGCGGCATGCGCGGCAGGGCCATCTGGGGGCGGGGACATCGCTATCAGGCAATTCGGGTGTCGCTGCAGGGCCGTATCAACACGGCCGATCGCCGACTCTGGCTATGCACGCCCTATTTCGTGCCGACATTGAGTCTGCGTCGGGCGCTGGCGCGCGCCGCGCGGCGCGGCATCGATGTACGCCTGCTGCTGGCGGGCGGTCATCATGACCATCCCGGCATCCGCTACGCCGGGCAGCGGTTCTACAACCGGTTGCTCAAGGCCGGCGTCAAGATCTACGAGTTTCAGCCCACGTTCATCCATGCCAAGTTCAGTGTCGTCGACGATTGGGTCTCGCTGGGGTCGTGCAACTTCGATCACTGGAGTCTGCAGTGGAACCTGGAAGCCAATCAGGAGATCGACGACGCCGGCTTCGCCGCCGAGGTCGCCCAGCTGTTCGAGCGTAACTTCGCCGCCAGCCAGCGTATCGATGCCGCCAGTTGGGCGCAGCGCGCGTGGTGGCGACGCGCGCGCGAGTGGCTGTTCGGCACGCTCAATGCCTGGGCGACGCGCCTCAAATAGCGCGACGAGGCTCGCACGGATGAAACCGTCTCATGGTCGTGGCACATGCTTAGCGTTTGCGGCCACGCTTGCGCCCGCTCGAGGCAGCTCGAGGCGGGGTCTTGCCTTTGGGCGGCTCCGGTGGAATCCGGAAATGCAGATAAAGATCCAGCGTCAACTCCGGCAGTTGACGCGCCAAGGCGGCGAACTGATCGTCTTCGGTCACCATTTCCGCGATTTCCGGCTCGTCGTCGAACAATCCCGATAGCGCCATGAACGGCAGCAGCAGGGCAGCGACATGAGATTCGTCCTGAGAGAACCAGGCCGCTTCGTCGAGAAAGACCCCCTGCATGAATCCGGCGCACCAATCCTCGATGGCTGCGGTCATCTCTCCGGCCTCGTCGAGCTCGGTGTCGAAGGGCAGTTCGACCCAGTGTCCACGCTCCAGAATGCTGCCGGCGTTGGTCTTGAGGGTTGCCAGCAGACCGAGGATTTCGTCGCGTTCGGCAACGCTGTCGAAAGGTGGCTCCTCCTCGAACAGCTCGGCGATCCACTGTTCCGGCGAGATGTCTCGAGGAGAGACCGCCAACGCGACCAGATAGCCATGGGCGCCAATGACATCCGGCGCTTCCTCACCCAGGCGCTCGGCAGCCAGGTAGTCATCGAGACGCGCCAGCGCTTCGTCGGTCAATGGCGGCTGACTTTCGATCGCGTCATTCGGCCGTTCGGACAAGAGTTCAGGCACGTGTTCAGGCATGCGGCGCTCCGGATCATGGCGAAGTTGAATTTGTGGTGCAAAATATGGCGTTGTGGCAAAGGTCAGCGGGGCTGGACGCCCGTTCATGTCATCGGCATTCTATCATCCATGACTGATCTGCGTTCTTCCCACATCTTCCCCACACTCGGCAAAAGCGACGTTCAGACGCTGGCTGCGCTTGACGGGGCTTCACTGGAAAGCCTACTGCTGCAGCGGGCCGACGCTGCCTGGCGGCTCGCACGTGAAGTACACCCCGATTTACCCCGGCCCAGGATCTGGTTCGATCTACGCGGCCGTAGTGCCGGGCAGGCGCATTACCAGCGCGGTGGGCTGCGCTTCAATCGAACGCTGCTGCATGAAAATCGACAGGCTTTCATGGACGAGATCGTACCCCATGAAATGGCTCACTGGCTGGTCTTTCATCTCGAAGAAGGCGCGCGGGCCCGGCCCCATGGGCGCGAGTGGCAGACGGTGATGCGTAAGCTCTATGGCCTGAAGCCGGTCGTCACGCATCGTTTCGATGTCGCCCGCGCCAGTCCTGCCCCTTACTTTTATCGCTGCCGTTGCGACACGCTGCATCGATTCACCGGGCGGCGCCATTTGCAGGCTTCGAAAGGCACGCGTTATCGTTGCCGTCATTGTCGATCGACATTGGCTTTCGCCTACCGGGAGGCGCCTGAATAACGATACTGCAGCTGCATGAGCCCCATTCCGGTTCTGGCGACAATAGATTACGGCTGCTGCTGAGAGTAGATGGAAGTACGAATGTGGCGTCGTGCAGGAAGCCGTGACATCGGTTGATCGATATTCAGCCATACGAAGGTCTAATAGGGGGTGGCCGGTGCCGCCGTTATATGCTGACCGACTTGACCATCGATGGTGTATCACGTTGAGCCGGTTAGGCTTTCACCGTCGAATGAGTACGAACGCAGCACGATCAACAGGAGACTGGAGCATGAGCGAACAGCAGCGCGTATATCCCGTCGATAAGCGCTTGGCAGCCGATGCCTGGGTCGATCGCGATCGTTACGAAACGCTCTATCGCCAGTCTGTCGAAGATCCGGAAGGCTTCTGGCGTGAGCAGGCTGAAAGCCTGAGCTGGAGCAAGAAGCCAGCCACCATCAAGAACACCTCGTTTGCCTCCGACAACGTCGACATTCGCTGGTTCGAGGATGGCGAACTCAACGTTGCCCATAACTGCCTGGACCGCCATCTGGCATCGCGAGGCGATCAGCCGGCCATCATCTGGGAAGGCGACGATCCCCGCGATCACAAGATCATCACCTATCGCGAGTTGCACCAGCGGGTCTCTCAGCTCGCCAACGGTCTTAAATCTCTCGGGATCGGCAAGGGTGATACGGTCACGCTCTACATGCCGATGGTGCCGGAAGCCGCCATGGCCATGCTCGCATGCGCACGTATCGGTGCGGTGCACTCGGTGGTGTTTGGCGGATTCTCTCCGGATGCGTTGGCGGGGCGTATCGTCGATTCCCAATCTCGCGTCGTCATTACCGCCGATGAGTCGGTGCGCGGCGGCAAGCAGGTGCCGCTCAAGGACAACGTCGATGCCGCGTTGACCCGAGAAGGCACCGATGTGGTCGAGTCCGTGCTGGTGGTCAAGCGTACCGGCGGCGACATCGAGTGGCATGAAGGTCGCGATCGCTGGTTCGATGACGTCGTCGATCCGCAGTCCCCCGATTGTCCCGCCGAGACGATGAATGCCGAGGATCCCCTGTTCATTCTCTACACATCGGGCTCGACGGGGACGCCGAAAGGGTTAAAGCATACATCCGGTGGGTATCTGCTCTACGCTGCGCTGACGCATCGTACGGTCTTCGATTACCACGATGGCGAGGTTTACTGGTGCGCTGCCGATGTCGGCTGGGTCACCGGCCATAGCTATATCGTTTATGGCCCGCTGGCCAATGGTGCCACCACCCTGATGTTTGAAGGGGTGCCGAGTTATCCTACCCATGGACGCATCGGTCAGATCGTCGATAAGCACAAGGTTGCGATTCTCTATACCTCACCGACAGCCATCCGCTCGCTGATGGCGCACGGTGAACACATCATGGACGACAGCCGGCGCGATTCTCTACGGATACTCGGTTCCGTGGGTGAGCCGATCAATCCCGAAGCCTGGGACTGGTTCTATCGGGTGGTGGGCAATTCACGCTGTCCGATCGTGGATACCTGGTGGCAGACCGAAACCGGCGGACACATGATCACGCCGCTCCCCGGCGCAACCGATCTGAAACCGGGCTGCGCGACCCAACCGTTCTTCGGCGTTCAGCCCGCGCTGCTGGACAACGAGGGGAAGCGGTTGGAAGGAGCGACCGATGGCAATCTGGTCATCCTGGATTCCTGGCCCGGACAGGCGCGTTCCATCTGGAACAATCACGAACGTTTCGTTCAGACTTACTTTTCGACCTATGAAGGGGTTTACTTCACCGGGGATGGTTGCCGTCGCGATGCCGATGGCGACTACTGGATCACTGGGCGCATCGATGACGTGCTGAATGTTTCCGGTCATCGTATGGGAACTGCAGAGATCGAGTCCTCTCTGGTGGCTCATCAATCCGTAGCCGAGGCGGCAGTCGTGGGCTACCCACATGATATAAAAGGTCAGGGTATTTACGTCTATGTCACGCTCAATGATGATGTCGAACCGAGTGATGAGCTGAAGCAGGAGCTCAAGCAGTGGGTGCGTAAGGATATCGGCCCGATCGCTACGCCTGATGTGCTTCAATGGGCACCAGGATTGCCGAAAACCCGTTCGGGTAAAATCATGCGGCGTATTCTGCGCAAGATCGCCGCCAACGAGTGCGATGGCCTGGGGGACATCTCCACACTTGCCGATCCTGGCGTGGTGGAGGACTTGATTGAACACCGTTATTTGAAGTCATGACTCTTCACGACGAGCGTATCGGATCGATGCACGAGTCAGGCAGTAAAGTGATAACTACATGACTAGTTAACTTGGGGCTTGCTTGCTCATACCGATTGATGATTGTCGTTCGGTCGTCTTGAAAGGGGCTTTCCTCCCGGTACTTTTCGTGCCACTCCAAGGGAGGGAAGCACGCCAGCTTTCTGGGACGACCGAACTTTTTTTATGCGTTTATGGCATGTTTACTCAGTAGTTATCCTGGGATTTCTCTCCCGTTGATTTGAAACTTGGGATTCCACGATTGCATGGGGTAACATGCTGTTAATCAATAGTTGAACCATCTTGTCCAGATGGCGATAGTGAACCGGCTATCTCGCCACATATCTTGCAGCGCCGGAGGAGAATCAATGGCTTTTGCCCAGAAATTCATCGTTGCCGATGACCACCCACTCTTCCGGGCGGCTCTCAATCAGGCATTGCGACAGGTCTCCCCGCAAGCGGAGATTGTCGAAGCGGATAGCATGGAGGCGACGACGGAAGTCGTCATCCGGCACCCCGATGCTGACTTGATCCTGCTCGACTTGCATATGCCCGGTGCTCACGGATTTTCAGGGTTGATCCAGCTTCGCGGACAGATGCCGGATATCCCCGTGACAGTGGTGTCCGGGAGTGAAGAGGTGGATGTCGTTCGCCGTGCCATCGATTACGGCGCTTCGGGGTTCATTCCCAAGTCCGCGTCTCTTGACACTATCGCCGAAGCGATCGGTGAAGTGCTCAAGGGTGAAGTCTGGTTGCCGCCTTATCTGGCGGATGCCATGGGCGAGGGTAGTCCGGAGGACGCCCGTTTCGCGGAAGCGATCGCCTCATTGACGCCACAGCAGTTTCGCGTACTCAACATGTTGACGGAAGGGCTCCTCAACAAGCAGATCGCCTATGAACTCAATGTGTCGGAAGCCACCATCAAAGCCCACGTGACGGCCATACTACGCAAGCTAGGGGTTCACTCGCGTACGCAGGCCGTCATCGCCGCCCAGAAGTTGGAGATCGAACCGCCCAAGGTGACCAACGACTGATCGTTTCGGATATCCGGGTGTCGGGAGCCGCCGTTTCTCATCGTAGAATCGGCGGCTTTCTTGTTTCAGCAAGACTTCCTGGTGCGGGAGTATTTGCAAGATAACGGTTTCATGAAAACGTTGAATTCATGAAGGTCGGCCATCGGCAGAAGCACGGTTTTCGTGTGATGCGCGACATATGATGGGTCGGTAGCCGCTGGATTGTCTTAATGGCTTGGCGCTAAACCGACCCGCAGATTGGTTGCCTCGATGCCCGCAATGGCAGCCCGCTCGTCGTTGTCGGAACTGTCACCGCTGACCCCGACGGCACCGATGACTCGCTCTTGCTCGTCCAGGATCAGCACGCCCCCGGCGACGGGGATGAACTCACCCTGGGACGCCGAGGCAACCGCTGACAGGAAAGCCGGGCGTGACTGATTACGTTCACCGATAGTGCCGCTAGAAAGCCCATAGCCCAAGGCGGCCTTGGCTTTACCGTGCGACACGGCTAGCCGCAAAACGGCACAGCCGTCGGCTCTGTCGCAGCTTATCGGGTATCCGCTGGTGTCCATGACCGTCACGGTGATGGGATTCATCTCCTGCGTCGTTGCGTAGGTCAGCGCCGCCTCGATGATCGTGCGGGCCTGCGTACGTGACAGCGTCTGATGAGTGAGATAGACGTTACGAGCCATGCTGACCTCCATTCTTTTTTGTATTCATAATTCATTTTGGTGGCGCCATCCATGCGCCATTGGGAGAATGGCAACATTGAACCTGTTCTGAGTGCCCCCATGATCAAGATTCAGCAAAACACACTGTACGGCGAGGCGGCCGCACGCATTCGAGACATGATCAACGACGGGACCTTGCTTCCCGGTATCCGGATTCCGGAAAAGCAACTGTGCGAGCAGTTCGGTATCTCCCGGACCCCGCTTCGGGAAGCGCTCAAGGTGTTGGCGTCCGAAGGCATGGTCGAACTTCTGCCCAACCGTGGAGCGCGCGTGATGCGGTTGACGCGCCAGATGCTGGAGGAGACCTATAACGTGATGGGCGCCCTGGAAGGCCTGTCCGGCGAGTTGGCGTGCCGTTACATTACCGAGGAGGAGGTCGCCGATATCCAGGCGCTGCACTATCAGATGATGGCGCACTACAAGCGCAGGGAGATTCGGCCCTATTTCGAGCTCAATCAGCGTATTCACGATGCGATCATGCTCGCCTCTCGTAACGAGGTGCTGCGAGAGACGCACAGCAGCTTGAACTACCGCATTCAGCGGGTGCGCTATTCCACTCACATGATCGATGAGTATTGGGATCAGGCTATCGCTGACCATGAGACCATGATCGACTGCCTGCTGGCCCGTGATGGCGAGCGTCTTGGCGGGATCCTGCGTGAGCACCTGCGTCACAAGCTGGTCGTGGCGGCCGCGAGCGGCGTAATCGATGACGAGCGGACCGCGATCGGCTGATCGGACGTTGTCGCCATCGGTCCGGCTATGGACGATGTCACTTTCTTGCAGTCGCCTATGGCGATCCTTTTTTCTCTATCGTTGCCCCCGCCAATTCTTTGAACGGTGATACCACCCTGGCATTGCCGGCTTCGCCCTCAATTCCTCCTGGCATCCGTTCCACCTCCGCTTGTGATAATTCAAAATGAATTCATTGTGTTGGCGATTGGATTTGTGGCGAATTGAGATAACTGACTAATTTGAAATGGCTAGCGTTGAGACTTTACGCCAATAGACAAATGTTGGATTGGTTCTAATTGAATTATGAATTCATAATTCACTGGCAAGATCCCCAAGGTGCTCGCACTACGGGTGTTAGCGACCGTGACGTCGGGGTCACCCCATCACGTCCGGCCCATCGTTCAGGCGAGCCAATATAAAAAGACGGAAGGACGCCAGTGATGAAAAGTCTCAAAGTAGGTCTGTTGGCGCTCGCGCTGATGGCCGGTGCCAGCCACGCCAGTGCCCAGGAAATCCAGGTCAAGTTCGCTCATGTCGGCGAGCCGGGCTCGTTGTTCGCCAATGTTTCCCAGGAATTCGCCAAACGCGCCAACGAGAAGCTCGCAGGTGAGGCCAAGGTGGTCGTCTACGGCTCGAGTCAGTTGGGTGGCGATGCGGAACTGTTGAAAAAGCTCAAGCTGGGCACGGTCGATCTGGCACTACCCTCGACCGTCATGAGTAGTGTCGCGCCCCAGTTCGCGCTGTTCGAAATGCCGTATCTCATTGCCGATCGCGACCATATGGCGAAGGTGCGTGACGAGGTCGTGCGCCCGCAGCTCTATCCGGTGGCCGAGAGCCGGGGTTACCACATCATCGGCGTGTGGGAGAACGGCTTCCGTCAGATCACCAACAACGAGCGTCCGATCAACAAGCCGGCCGACCTTTCCGGTATCAAGCTGCGTGTTCCCAAGGGCGTCTGGCGGGTCGAGATGTTCAAGAGCTACGGCGCGAATCCGTCGCCCATGGCGCTATCCGAAGTGTTCGTTGCACTGCAGACAGGGGCAATGGATGGCCAGGAAAACCCGCTGGTCCAGACCTACGCCTCGCGCCTGCAGGAGGTGCAGAAGTATCTCTCGCTCTCCGGCCATATCTACACTCCGGCTTACGTTACTGCCGGGATGAGCTGGAACCGGCTGCCCCAGCACGTGCGTGACGTGCTTCAGCAGACGGCGGTGGAGATGGAGCCCTACGCGCTCGAGCAGGGTGCGAAGCTCGATGAGGAGACGCTCGCCAAGATGCGCGATGCCGGTCTACAGATCAACGAGGTCGACCGTCAAGCCTTCATCGATGCCTCCAAGCCGGTCTACGACAAGTTCATCAAGGACGTCGATGGCGGTCAGGAGATGCTCGACAAGGTGCGTGAACTGCAACCCGCCAGTTAACTCGCGCGCCCGGTCGTGCCCGTTATCTGGGCGCGGTCGGGCTGCGGACGAAGGAGCCGCCTGTGAAAACTCTGAATACGCTACGCGATGGCTTCAGCCGCCTGCTCGAGATCGTCGTGGTCATCAACATTCTGATGCTGGCGGGGATCGTCATCATCGGCTTCCTTTCGCGTCTGGTGGGATCGCCCTTTGCCTGGTACGACGAGGCGGCCTCGATCAGCCTGGCCTGGCTGACGTACTACGGTGCCGCACTGGCGGCCGCAAAGGGGGCGCACATCGCCTGTCCCAGTATCGTCAATGCATTTCCACCGAAGGTGCGGTTGCCGATCGCTCTGCTGGGAGAGGCCGTGACGATCGCGTTCTTCGTACTACTGGCGATAACCGGCTGGCAAGTCGTCCAGATTCTCGCAGGCTCGACCATGATCAGCCTCACCAGCATCTCGCTGCAGTTCACCCAATCGGCGCTGCCGATCGCCTCGGTGCTGTTCATCATTGCCGAGCTACTGCGCTTGCCGGAAATCATCCGCCAAGCACGCGGGGAGGGTTTCGTCGACCACGAACTCGAAGAGGTGGGTCTTAGCCCGAACATGGCAAGTCAGTCCGATGCGGGGAGTGTGACACGATGATTCTGACGCTGATGTTCGTAGGACTGCTGCTATTGATCGTGCTCAATGTACCGATCGCCATCGCGTTGGGTCTGGTCGGCGCCGTCGCGGTCTACGCCAGCTACGGCACCTATGCGCTGCCCAATATCGGGCTGACCATGTTCGAGGGCGCGACCAATTTCCCGCTGATCGCCATCCCTTTGTTCATTCTGGCCGGCGCGATCATGAACGCCTCGAGTATCTCGCGGCGCTTGATCGACTTCGCCTCTTCGCTGGTCGGTTTCGTCAAGGGTGGCCTGGCGATGGTTACCATAGGCTCCTCGATCTTTTTCGCCGAGATCTCCGGCTCCGCCGTGGCCGGCGTCTCGGCGCTGGGCAGCCTGTTGATTCCGGCGATGAAAAGCCGTGGCTACTCCAAGGAGTTCGCTGCGGCGATCTCGTCATCCGCCGCCAGCCTGGCGATCATCCTGCCGCCGTCGATCCCCATGATTCTGTATGCGGTGATGTCGGGAGAGTCGGTGGTCAAGATGTTCGTCGCCGGTATCTTTCCGGGGCTGCTGGGTGCCCTTGGCCTCGCCATCGTCTGCTATTTTCTGGCGCGCAAACACAACTTTCCCGCTGAGGGCCGCTTTCAGGCCAGCCGGGTCTGGAAATCCTTCAAGGAGGCGATCTGGGCGCTGTTGATCCCGGTGATCATTCTCGGTGGCATTTTCGGCGGCATCGTCACCGCTACCGAGGGCGCGGCGTTGGCTGTAGTGGTGGCGATCTTCATCAGTGCGGTGATCTACCGGGAATTCACGCTGAAAACCCTATGGAAGTCGTGCCTGGACGCCGGTATTCAGACCGCCGTGGTGATGCTGCTGGTCGCGAGCTCCGCGCTGGTCGGGCTCTATCTCACCGAGTCCCAGCTACCGCAACAACTGGCCAACTCGATCGGCGGCCTGACCGATAACAAGTACGTCATCCTCGCGCTACTCAACATCATCTTTCTGATTCTCGGCGTTTTTCTGCACTCGGCGGCGGCGATCATTCTAGTGGTGCCGATCGTGCTGCCGTTGATCATCCAGGTGGGTATCGATCCTCTGCACTTCGGTCTGATCGTTACGCTCAATCTGGCGATCGGTCAGCAGACGCCACCGGTCGCAAGTGTCCTGATCGCCTCTTGCTCCATCGCCAAGGCGGATATCTGGCGCACCTCGAAAACCAACTTGTGGTTCCTGGGTGTGCTGTTCGTGGTGCTGCTGTTCAACACCTACGTGCCCGATTTCGCACTGCTGCTGGTCCATTTGATCTACGGCAGCTGAAGCTCCGGACAGCTTCCGGTTCCATCAATTCAGCTTCACTAATGGGAGAGAGGCATGAGTCAAACCGACGACATCTTGTGCCAGAAACAGGGAAGCATCGGCTGGATTCGCTTCAACCGACCTCAGGCACGTAACGCCATGACGTGGCAGATGTACGAGGCGATGATCCAGGCGAGCCAGGCCTTCGATGAGGATGAAGAGGTTCGGTTGATCGCCTTCCGCGGTGAGGGTGGCGAGGCCTTCGTCGCGGGTACCGATATCAAGCAGTTCGCCGACTTCCGCGAGCGCCGCGATGGTATCGACTACGAGCGCCGGATTGATGCCGTCATCGGCGGCATCGAACGCCTGGGTACACCCACCGTGGCGCTGATCGACGGCTACTGCGTCGGTGGTGGCGCCGCGATCGCGCTGGCCTGCGACTTTCGCTACGCCAATGCCGCGCTCAAGTTCGGAATCCCTATCGCCAAGACGCTCGGCAATTGCCTGTCGATCACCAATGTGTCGCGACTGGTGGATCTGATCGGTATCGCGCGCACCAAGCGCGTGCTGATGTTGGCGAAAATGATCGAGGCCGACGAAGCGTTGGCGGTAGGACTGATCGATGCGGTCGTCGATAGCGAAGCGCTCGACGAGACTGCCGAGACACTCGCGGAGAAGCTGTCAGGCCATGCGCCGCTGACGATGCGTGCGACCAAGGCTTGCATCAGCCGGATTCTGGATCAACGTCGTCCTGCTCATGACGCCGCCGATGATCTGATCGCGCTGTGTTACACCAGCGAAGATTTCCGGGGTGCCGTCAAGCGATTCATCGACAAGACCCCCTACACCTGGCAGGGCCGTTAGCCCCAACTGACGCCGCCTCACTCCGATCGGATAGAGGGCGTGGACTCGTTGTCGAGGCCACGGCGGGAACGCGTGCGTCGATCCATCCACTTTTTCGCCGTTTCGAAGACTGGCAGGGAGAATCGCCATGTTAGCGCTGGAAGGCATGAAGGTACTCGACATCTCGCAGATCATGGCCGGGCCATATTGCACCATGGTGCTGGGAGATATGGGCGCGGACGTGATCAAAGTCGAGAAGACCAATGGCGGCGACGACAGTCGTCAGATGGGGCCCTACGTCAACGAGGAATCGACCTGCTTCGCGCAGATCAATCGCAACAAGCGCAGTATCTCGCTCAATCTCAAGGAGCCCGATGGCCTGGCGCTGTTCTATCAGCTGGCGCGGGAAGTCGATGTCGTGGTCGAGAACTACCGCCCCGGGGTGACTCAGTCGCTGAAGATCGATTACGAGACCCTCAAAGGCATCAATCCCGGCCTGATCTACTGCTCGATCTCCGGCTACGGCCAGACGGGGCCGTATCGGCGCAAGGGCGGGTTCGATCTGGTCGCCCAGGGCATGACGGGGCTGATGTCGATGACCGGAGAACCCGGACGACGGCCGTTGAAGACCGGCGTGGCGGTCTATGACATCGGTGCCGGGATCACCGCAATCTACTCGATATTGGCGGCGTATATCCATAAGCAGAAAACCGGCGAAGGTCAGTTGGTCGACGTGGCGATCGCCGAGTGCGGTCTGCCCTGGTTTACCTGGGAAGCGGCGGCTTACTTCGCCGAGGGGCGAGTACCGCAGCCGACCGGGTGGCGGCACCGGGTCTCTGCGCCTTATCAGGCGGTCAAGGCCCGCGATGGCTACATGATGCTGGGATGCGCCAACCAGCGTACCTGGGAGCGATTCTGCAACGATGTGCTCGGACGCCCCGAATTGATCGAGGACGCCCGCTTCGTCACCAATAGCGACCGCGGGCGCAACGTCGAAGTGCTGGAAGCCCTGCTCGAGGAGTTGATGTGTACCGCGGACAAGGACGAGTGGCTGAGCCGCTGCGATGAAGCCGGCGTTCCGGCGGGGCCGATCAATGACTTCGCCCAGGCAATGGACGATCCGCACTATCGCGAACGGGGCATGGTCCAGGAGCTCGATCACCCGATCATCGGACGGATGCAGACCATCGGGTTCGCCAGCAAGCTCTCGGGAACACCACCACAAATCCGGCGACCCGCCCCGGTTTTCGCCCAACACACGGACGAAGTGCTGGCGACGCTGGGGGTCGAAGGCGAACGCTTGGCTTCGCTGCGTGAGCGCGGGGTTGTTCTCTAGCCCTCGCCGAGCATCATTCGGTTGAACCGGAAGGCGAGGCGGTCTCCACGGATCGCCGCGCTTCCTCTTCCAGCCAATCATGAACCGCTCGTACGCGGCGATCGTCCAGCGCGCCTTGTGGATAGACCAGACCGTAGCGCTTGCCGGTCGCTACCGAACCGGCAAACGGCGCAATCAGGCGTCCGCTGGCGAGCTCGTCGCCGATCAGGGTTCGCCGCGCGATCGCCACGCCCATGCCGGCAATAGCCGCCTCCACCGTCAGCTGGTTGCGATTGAACGTGTAACCCCGCCGCACGTTGACCCGCTCACCGCCGATGGCGTGGAGGTAATGCTCCCACTCGGCGTAATCATGGCTGCCGCGCCAGGCCGTCACGTCGTGCAGTAGCGGATAGTAGCCCAGAGCCTCGGGGGACGTGAGCGGCGGGCGTCTTCTGAGCAACTGCGGCGAACAGACGGCGAAGATCTCCTCATCGATCAACGACGTGGTCTGGAGCCCAGGATAGTGGCCATCGTTGAGATCGATGGCCAGATCATAGCCGCCGTCGAGCAAGGAAAGATTGCTGTCTTCGGCCGTGATGTGCAGCTCGATATCGGGAAAGCGAGCCTGCAGTCGCGGTAGTCTCGGCATCAGCCATTTGGCCAGAAACGACGGCAGGCAGCGTAGCCTGAGTACACCGCTCATGACACCGCCGCGCAGGCGATCGACCTCCAGCCCGACGGCATCGTAAGCCTGGGCGACGACTCGGGCCAGGCGCTCTCCTTCTTCCGTCAGCGCCAGCTGGCGCGGCAGACGTCTGAACAGACGAAAGCCCAGTCGCTCTTCCAACTGCTTTATCTGCTGACTGACGGCGCCGGTGGTGACGTGAAGCTCCTCCGCTGCGCGCGTGAACGACAGATGGCGAGCGCTGACGGCGAAGACCTTCAGCCAGGCGTGAGTCTGGGCATTGAGAGATTGGATCATGATTTAGTCATGCTATAGGTAATGGCAATTTTTATCGATTGTTTTCGACCTGGGCGGCGAACAGACTGAAGTCAAACTACACCATGCGCCAGTTCCGAGAGCGACGGTTCCTGACGCTTGAGCGACATCCTGGCATTTGAAATACATGAGGTAGCCGCATGACACTCAGTGTGTTCGACCTGTTCAAGATCGGTATCGGGCCTTCCAGTTCGCACACCGTCGGGCCGATGCAGGCCGCGTATGATTTTGTCGCGACACTACGTGAGCGCGAGCTGCTGAATGCGGTTAAGCGAATATCGATCACGCTCTACGGCTCGCTATCGGCGACCGGTAAGGGGCATAACACGGATAGTGCCGTGCTCGGCGGTCTCATGGGCGAGCGCCCATTGAGCGTCGATCCGGACGATCTGGCGCTGCGACTGGTGGTACTGGCCCGCGACGGCGAACTCAAGCTGGCCGGTGTGCATGCGGTGGCATTCGATGCGGCGCGGGATATCGAGTGGTGTGACGAGATTCTCGATTACCACACCAATGCCTTGCACCTGAGCGCCAGCGACGAGCACGGCGTGATCTATGACAATACCTACTACTCGGTGGGTGGCGGCTTTGTCGTCGACGCCGAGCAGGCCAATCAGGCTGCCCGCAGCGATGCGCTCACGCCTGCGGTAACGCTGCCTTATCCGTTCAAAAATGCCGTCGAGCTGCTGAATATCTGTCGTCGCGAGGGGCTCTCCATCAGCGATGTGATGCTGGCCAACGAGCAGGTCTGGCGCAGCGAATCGGACATTCGCGACGGCCTGTGGCGAATCTGGTTGGCGATGAAGGCATGTGTCGACAGTGGCCTGGATCAGACGGGTGTGCTGCCGGGTGGGCTGAATGTGAGACGTCGCGCGCCGGCGCTACATCGGAGCCTGATCGCGCTGGAGGGTGAGAAGAGTCTGATCGCGAGTACCTTCTCGGCGATGGACTGGGTCAATCTGTTCGCGCTGGCCGTCAACGAAGAGAATGCCGCCGGGCGCCGAATGGTCACGGCGCCGACCAATGGCGCGGCAGGGATCGTACCGGCGGTATTGCACTACTACATGAAATTTCAACCCGGTGCCTGCGAGAAGGATGTGGTGCGCTTTCTGTTGGTCGCTGGTGCGATCGGCATTCTGTGCAAGACCAATGCTTCTATTTCCGGCGCTGAAGTCGGTTGCCAAGGGGAAGTCGGCTCGGCCTGTGCGATGGCCGCCGCCGGACTGGCGGAACTAATGGGCGGTACCCCTGCGCAAGTCGAGAACGCTGCCGAAATTGGCCTTGAGCACAATCTGGGGCTGACCTGCGATCCGATCGCCGGTCTGGTTCAGGTGCCGTGTATCGAGCGCAATGCCATCGCTTCGGTCAAGGCGATCAACGCCGCGCAGATGGCGCTCTGCGGCGATGGTGAGCATTTCGTTTCTCTCGATAAAGTCATTCGCACCATGCGCGATACGGGGCGTGATATGCAGGATAAATACAAGGAGACCTCCCGCGGCGGATTGGCTGTCAATACCATCGAGTGTTGAGCGTCCGACGGTCGGTACGAGGAAGAACTGGCGCGGTGTGCTCGGGTTGTGAATCCTGATTCGAGATAACGACAACCGTGACTGGCTGTGACACTATCCTTGCTCCTGATTGAGGCGGACGCGATCGCCAAGAAAAGCACGTATAAGGGCAAGGGTAATGAGCCAAGGCAGTTGCATTGTCTGTCATTTCAAGCATTACGGTGAGATTTCCAAAAACGACGAAGCCTTATTGGCCGAACTTGAGCAAAGCCCGACCGAGGTCAAGGCCGATCAGATTCTGTGGCAGGAGGGCGATCCCGCTCGCGAATTCTGCACGCTCAGCAAAGGCTGGGCCTACTCCTTCCGTCACATGGAGGATGGCTCTCGGCAAATTCTCGAGGTCTATCTGCCCGGCGATATCATCGGCCTGAGAGAATTCGCCTTCAAGGAGCGCCTGACCGGTGTTGCCATGCTGGATGATGGCGTCGTGTGTCACTTTCCTCATCGACGTCTGATCAACGTGTTTCGTGAGTCGTTGACCCTATCGACGATTTTTTTCGCGATCTCTTCCCATCAGCAGGCATTGCTGACAGAGCGCCTGGTCAATCTGGCGCGGCGCAGCGCGCGCCAGCGTCTGGCGCATCTGATTTACGAGATGTTTGTGCGACTCGAGCGCACCAAGGCACGCCAAGGCAATAGCATTCGACTACCGCTATCTCAGCAGCATCTCGGCGATGCGCTGGGGCTGTCGGCGGTGCACGTCAGCCGTACGCTGACCGCGTTCCGCGAGGAGGGGTTGCTGCTACGCTCACGTCAGCGCATCGAGCTGCCCGATCCCGAGGCCTTGGCGCGTGAAGCGGAATTCGGTGACGCCTATCTCAACGACGGTATCGATCACTTCTTCAACCATTGATTCCTCGCGGTTAACCGTGACCACCCGCACTGGCTCCTTGCTGCAAGGTGCTCAACCGCCGCCATTCCTGTGATTCAGCCGGCGTAGTCGCTGCCGGCAATCGCTTGCGGCAACTGCGCGGACAGAAAATCGACCAGCAATCGGATCTTGGAGGAGAGCTGGCGGTGGCGCGGGTAGACAGCCCACACCGCGGTGTCGGTGAACTGATAGCGATCGAGCACGGCCATCAACTTGCCTTGCTTGATCGCCGTTTCGACGTAGTAGTCCGGTAGCTGGGCCAACCCGATTCCCTTGCCAGCAGCATCCAGCAGCGCCGGCCCCGAATTGCCTCGCCAACTGCCCGAGACACGAATTTCACGCCGCTGCCCGTCCACTCGGAACAGCCAGCTGTCGCGCGAACCGACCAGACAGTTGTGATGGCCAAGTTCGGACAGGCTGTGTGGCGTCGGCAGACGCTGGAAGTAATTGGGAGCGCCGACCACGTACTCGCGGCGCTGACACAGCCGCCGGGCCAGTAAGCTCGAGTCCTTGAGCACCCCCATGCGAATCGCGATATCGAAGCCTTCATCGATCAGCTCTACCGTGCGGTTGGTGAAGTGCAAGCGAATGTCGAGCTGCGGGTAGTGGCAGTGAAAGTCATTGACCAGCGGAGCGATATAGCGCTCGCCGAAGGTGGTCGCACAGCTGATGGCGAGCCGCCCCTGGGGTTGCGACTGCAGCGCGTTGAGCGCGGTCTCGGCCTCCTTGAAGCCATCGAGCAGCGATCGGCAGTGCTCGTAATACACCGCTCCGCCATCGGTCAGCCGAATCTGACGGGTCGTTCGATAGAGTAGAGGCGTTCCGAGCGTCTGCTCCAACCGACTGACCAGCCGACTGACATGAGAATTGGAAACCTTCAGTGATTGGGCCGCGCGCGAAAACGTACCCAAGCGGACCACGGCGACGAAAGCCTCGATACCCTCCCAGCGCGACATAACGACTCCCTATACGTATATGAGGTAGATTATTGCCATGTGGCAACAATCATATGTTGAATGCCATGTTTATTGCCTGGCGGCGAACGCCTAGACTGAATCAACATCGTTCGTCATGTCATCAGTCGGACGACGAGCGACCCAGAGACCAAGCTTTCAAGTTCAAGTGGAGACAATCCGATGAAATCTCGTGCCGCAATCGCCTGGGAAGCAGGTAAGCCGCTCTCGCTGGAGGAGATCGATGTCGAGGGTCCCAAGGCTGGCGAAGTCATGGTGCGTATTGTCGCCACCAGCGTCTGCCATACCGATGCCTATACGCTTTCCGGCAAGGACCCCGAGGGCCTGTTTCCTTCGGTTCTCGGTCATGAGGGCGCGGGGATCGTCGAGGAAGTGGGCGAGGGCGTCACCGGCCTGAAACCGGGCGATCATGTCATTCCGCTCTACACCGCCGAGTGCGGCAAATGCAAGTTCTGTCTCTCCGGCAAGACCAACCTGTGCGGGGCGGTACGCGCGACGCAGGGCAAGGGCCTGATGCCGGATGGCACGACGCGGTTTTCGAAGAATGGCACTTCGTTGCACCACTACATGGGGACCTCCACTTTCTCCGAGTACACCGTGTTGCCGGAAGTCTCGCTGGCCAAGGTTTCCAAAGAGGCGCCGCTGGACAAGATCTGTCTGCTCGGCTGCGGCGTGACCACGGGTATCGGTGCCGTGCTCAATACCGCTAAGGTCGAACCGGGATCCACCGTCGCCGTGTTCGGCTTGGGCGCGATCGGCCTGGCGGTGATTCAGGGTGCGCAGATGGCCAAGGCGTCGCGCATCATCGCCATCGATGTCAATCCGGACAAGTTCGAACTGGCCCGACAGTTCGGGGCGACGGAATTCGTCAATCCCAAGGATTACAGCGACCCGATCCAGCAGGTGATCGTCGATCTGACCGATGGTGGCGTCGATTACTCGTTCGAATGCATCGGCAACGTCAACGTGATGCGCTCGGCGCTGGAGTGCTGCCATAAGGGCTGGGGCGAATCGATCATCATCGGCGTCGCCGGCGCCGGCGAAGAGATCTCCACGCGCCCGTTTCAACTGGTCACCGGCCGCGTCTGGAAAGGCTCCGCCTTCGGTGGCGTCAAAGGCCGCACCGAGCTGCCGGGTTATGTCCAGCGCTACATGGATGGCGAGATCAAGATCGATGAATTCGTCACCCACGACATGCCGTTCGACCAGATCAACGAGGCGTTCGAATTGCTGCATGCAGGCAAGAGCATCCGTACGGTGCTTCATTTCTGAGCTACGAGCTACGAGCTACGAGCTACGAGCTACGAGCTACGAGCTACGAGCTACGAGCTACGAGCTACGAGCTACGAGCTACGAGCAAAGATCAAAAGCGCCAAGCTCTGAGGCGCATAGAGAGAAGCGCATAGTTTTGCGCCGGTCTCGGGGTACATGAACAGCAGCGCTTAAAGAGCCAAGGAGAACGTCATGTCGATGAGCGAGCAGTTGGAGCTGGTCTCCTCGGCCACCAAGAGTTTCGGTGGCTGGGTCAAACGCTACAAGCATTACTCCCGAGCGCTGGATTGCGACATGATTTTCGCGATCTATCTGCCGCCGCAGGCCGAAGAGGGTCGCGTGCCCTTGATGTGGTGGCTCTCCGGTCTGACCTGCAACGACGAGAACTTCATGCAGAAGGCGGGGGCGCTCGAGACCGCGGCCGAGCTTGGCATCGCGATCGTCTGCCCGGACACCAGTCCGCGCGGCCTGGATCTGCCCGGTGAGCACGACAGCTACGATTTCGGCTCCGGCGCGGGTTTCTACCTCAACGCTAAACGGGAGCCGTGGTCGAAGCATTACCGGATGTACGATTACGTCACCGAGGAACTGCCCTCAGTGGTGCGGTTGCACTTCCCGGTCAACGGCCGCGAGTCGATCAGCGGACACTCCATGGGCGGTCACGGCGCGCTGGTGTTGGCGTTACGTCAGCCGGGTCGCTATGCGGCGGTCTCCGCGTTTGCACCGATCGTCAATCCGACCCAAGTGCCCTGGGGGCAGAAGGCGTTCGAGAACTACCTGGGCGACGATGTCGGCCTGCGCACCCAGTACGATGCCTGCGAACTGGTCGCCAAGGGATCGTCGCGTCAGCCGCTGTTCATCGATCAGGGGGAGGCGGACAACTTCTTGGAAGAGCAGCTCAAACCCGAGCGGCTGGAGGTGGTCTGCGAAGAGCATGACCACCCGCTCACGCTGCGGCGTCATCCCGGCTATGACCACAGCTACTTCTTCATCGCCAGCTTCATCGACGAGCACTTGCGTTATCACGCGGAAAGACTCTACGCCAAGCGCTGACAGAGTATCGCGATAGCGATCGGCTATTGGCCCGCTTGGTTGCCCTGCCAAGCGGGCTTTTTGTGCCGTCTGGTGGATGACCGGGAGCGACAAATAGGAATGGATTCTCATCGGTGGCGGCTTGCGCTTATTCAGTGTCGCTTCTCGTCAATTCATTGCGTCCCAAAGCGTCAGAGTAGGAGAGGAGTGATATTCGATAACAACTCGAGGGACAAGATTCATGAGTGATTCCAGAAAGGCTCACGCCAGTCTGAAACGCCGCGCCATTGCTGCTGTGCTGCCGCTGACATTGCTGGCGGCGGGATCGGCGCAGGCCGATCTCGATACCGTACGCTTCGGTGTGCCGCCGTGGCCGGGGGTGACGGTGAAGTCGGAAGTCGCCACGCAAATCCTCGAGGCGATGGGCTACCAGACCCAGCAGAGCGAACTGGCGGTAGGGGTCATTCTCAACGGTCTGGCCAACGATGATCTGGATGTCTATCTGGGGGGCTGGTACCCGATCGAGCAGGAGATGATCGATCCGCTGGTCGCCGATAATAAGGTCGACAAGGTCGCCAAGAACATCAGCAACGCCAACTCAGGGCTAGTGGTACCGGAATACGTTCACGAAGCAGGTGTGGACAGCGTCGCCGATCTCGAGCGCTACAAGGATCGTTTCGACGGCGAAATCCAGGGCATCGAGGCGGGTACCGGTATCAACGATGCCATTCTTGCTGCGATCGACAAGAACGCGGCGGGATTAGGTGATTGGCATCTGCGGGAAAGTTCGACTGCCGCCATGCTGGCCTATGCCGATCAGAAGATCAGCGACAAGCAGTGGGTGACGTTCGTCGGTTGGGAACCTCACTGGATGAACGTCAGCTACGATCTCTATTACCTCGAGGACTCCGACGACAGCGGCGTGGCGCAGATCGAGAGCACCGTGTGGACCGTGGTGCCGGCGGGCCTCGAAGCAGAAGACGCCAATCTCTATCGTTTCCTGTCGCAGTATCAGGTCGCCATCGAGGACCAGAACGATTGGGTCTACGAGTACAGCCATGAAGAGCGCTCCGCTGACGAGGTGGCCAGCGAATGGATTCGCGACCATTACGACATCGTGACGCAATGGCTGGACGGCGTGACGACCAAGGACGGCGAGCCGGCCATCGACGCCGTCAAGGCGCAGCTGGATAGCTGATATGGTTTCAGGGCATCCGTGGCTATGGATGATCCTAAAGGCTAGGCAGTCTTGAGGTTGTCGCTGAGCCGCCGTTCGATCGCCTGGCAGAAATCCTGCCAGGCGGTTTGCATGGCAGGAAGCTCCGCATGAGCGTGAAGTGCGGCATGTACCATATCGGACGCGCAGCGATAGCCCACCGAGGCGCCGGCCTGGCGCCAGGATTCGATAGCCCGTTCCAGCGGCCGAGTCAGCGGATCGCGCTCTGCGGACAGCGCCTCGATGTCCAAGGACGGGGGCTGATCGGCCGACACCTCGGGCACGTGCGATGCCGCCGTTGCCCACAGTGACAGAATGTCTGCGCGCGATAGCAGCGGCGCATCCTCGCCCAGGTTCTCCAGCGTCGGCGTTCCCACCACCGGGTAAATCAAGCCGAGCAATCCTTGCCATTTGCTAGTGTGCGCGACGTCGATCGCCAGCCGCCCGCCAGCGCTGTCGCCGATGACTGCAACAGGGGGGAGCGCTTCGACCACGGCGCGGCAGTCGGCCAACGCCTCGGCGTAGGTCGCCTCCGGCAGCAGCCGATAGTCGACGCTGATCACCTCGCGTCGTAGCCGTTCGGCCAGATTCGCGGTGATGCCGTGGTGGCTGTCGGCCGAACCCAGGTTCCAGCCGCCACCGTGCAGGTAGACGACGCAACCTTCGATACAGGGAATGGGGCGGAAGCGACGCACATCGACACCGGCCAGACATTCATCGAGGATTCGCATATCGGTCGGATCGGCGGCGCGTCGTCGTGCATGCAGCGCCTCATACGCCAGCCGTCGTGTCGGCAGCGATTCATCGCTGCTAGCGTCGCGCTGGCTGAATTCATGTATGAAGTCCTCGATATGCATGGGTGCTCCTTGTCGACAAGCCTTGTCGATGATCTCGTGATTGAGGGCGGGTGACGAATCGAACCTATGACGGTAAGCGCTGTGTCGATAAACCCTATGCCGACAAGCCCTTGTTATACTAGGCTCCTACTCTTTCGACCATGAGCTCTCATCCATGCCCTCCGGTTGGCCGCGCACGTTCCTTCGCTACCTGTTGATCGCTATCGCGGCTTTCGTCGGGCTGTCGGTATGTTTCGTGCTGATCTTCCGTTTCGTGCCCGTGTTCGGCTCGATGGTGATGGTAGAGCGCAAGGTTGGCTCGTGGTTTCAAGGCGAGAACCTGGCCATTGAACAGCAGTGGGAACCGTGGTCCCGGCTTTCCGATAACGCCAAGGTGGCAGTCATGGCAGGGGAGGATCAACGCTTCCCGGACCACTGGGGGTTCGACGTGGCACAGATAAAGCGCTCACTTGCCGCCTGGTCGAACGGCGGCGATCTGCGCGGGGCCAGCACGCTGAGCCAGCAGACCGCCCGCAACCTCTTCCTGTGGACGGGGCGCAGCTGGATACGCAAGGGACTGGAAGCCTGGTTCACATTGTTGATCGAAGTGCTGTGGCCCAAACAGCGCATTCTCGAGGTCTATCTCAATATTGCCGAATGGGACACCGGTGTGTTTGGGCTGGAGGCCGCGGCGCAACACTATTTCGGCACGTCTGCCGCCAATCTGAGCGTCTCCCAGGCCAGTCGGCTCGCCGCGATACTGCCCAACCCGCGTGGCTGGAGCGCCTCCCAACCCTCCGCTCATGTTCAGCAGCGTGCGGCCTGGATTCAACGTCAGATGCGCAATCTCGGCGGCACCGGTTTTCTGCAGCGGCTGGAGTGATTCAGCCGCTCTGTTCAGCATCCTTCCAGTCGGCCAGTACGGCGTCGCGCTTTTCCAGCAGATGACGCTCCATCAGCATGCCGAGCCTCGTCCCGTCGCGGGCTTCCAGCGCTGCCATCATCTCGCGGTGTTCTTCCACTGCCTTGCGCCACTTGGCTTCCGAGCGATTGGAAGAGAGTCGCAGCGGGTGAAGACGCCGATTGAGCGATAGGTAAGCCTGGCGCAAGGCATCGTTGCGGGCCGCACGATTGATCAGGTCATGAATGCGCTGGTTGGCATGGTAGTAAGCAGGCAGGTCATGTCGCTGCCAATGGCCCAGCATCGCTTCATGAGCCTCGCGAATGTTCGCCAGTTCCTCAGCTGTGACTCTGAGACACGCCAGCTCTCCGGAAAAACGCTCCAGTGCGCTCATCAGCTCGAAGGTGTCGCGAATTTCCTGACGCGCCATGCGAGTCACGAAGGTGCCGTAGTTGGGCGAGATCGTCACCAGCTTTTCGGCGGCCAGCACGCGTAAGGCTTCCCGCAGTGGCGTACGGGAGACCGCCAGCCGATCGGCCAGTTCGCGCTCGTTGATGCGCTCACCGGGCTCGAGGACACCTTCGGTAATCAAGTCATGTAGACGTTCCACGATCTGATCGTGGAGTGCCGCGCGTTGAATGCGCAACGGACGCATGGTGTTAGCGAGCGCGGTGTCATCGGATGTTTGCATGCATTGAACCCTGTTCGAGCGTCTTTTATTTCTATCGCATGATCGGGGTATTGGCTACTTTCCTGGGCGCTGATCCGCCGATTTATCCATCAAACCCACGTTCTGGCATGACCGGTCTGCGACTTATGTCGTGGTTTGTCAACGCACGATTATTCGGCATATTGCGTAATGAATGCAAAAAACAATGTGAGGCGATCCTTTGCTTCACTTCTGGCTTCACGCTTGGAGATGCCGTCATGCTCAATCTCGACCAACATCCCTCCGGCCGCCATTTTCTGCAGATCCCCGGTCCGTCACCTGTGCCGGATCGGATTCTGCGGGCCATGAGCTTGCCGACCATCGACCACCGAGGCCCGGAGTTTGGCGAATTGGGGCGGAAGGTACTCGATAAGATTCAGAAGATCTTCAAGACCGAGCATCCGGTCGTCATCTATCCGGCTTCGGGAACGGGTGCGTGGGAGGCAGCGCTCTCCAATACCTTGAGTCCCGGCGACTCGGTTTTGATGTTCGAGACCGGCCACTTCGCCACGCTATGGAAGCAGATGGCGCTTCGTCTCGGACTCGAGCCGGAATTCCTGGCACTGCCGGCGTCGCAAAGCTGGCGCTACGGGGTGCAGCCGAAGCTGATCGAAGAGCGTCTGCGTGAGGATCGTGAACACCGGATCAAGGCGGTGTGCGTCGTGCACAACGAGACATCCACCGGCGTTACCAGCGATATCGCCGCCGTACGCCAGGCCATCGATGCCGCCGGCCATCCGGCGCTGCTGCTGGTCGATACCATCTCGGGGCTGGCAAGCGCCGATTATCGCCACGACGAGTGGGGCGTCGACGTCACCGTCTCCGGTTCGCAGAAAGGGCTGATGCTGCCGCCCGGCATCAGCTTCAACGCGCTGTCGCCCAAGGCGATCGAGGCCAGCCAGCGCTCGACGATGCCCAAGAGCTTCTGGGCCTGGGACGAGATTCTCACGGCCAACGCCAATGGTTACTGGCCTTACACACCGAACACCAACCTGCTTTACGGCCTCAACGAGACGCTGGACATGCTGCTGGAGGAGGGGTTGGAGCAGGTCTTCGCCCGCCACGAGCGCTGGGGCGAGGGCGTGCGGCGAGCCGTCAACGCCTGGGGGCTGGAAATCCAGTGTCAGGAGCCGGCGCTCTACTCGCCGGTATTGACGGGGGTGGTGACGCCCGAAGGTATCGATGCCGATGAGGTTCGGCGCACGATCTATGAGCGCTTCGATCTGTCGCTGGGGACGGGGCTCGGCAAGGCCAAGGGCCGGATGTTCCGAATCGGCCATCTCGGCGACTGCAATGATTTGACCCTGATCGCTACCCTCGGCGGCTGCGAAGCCGGGCTCAAGCTCTGCGGGGTCGAACTGTTCGGTAGCGGCGTGCAGGCCGCTTTGGACTTCTTCGCCGACAATCCGGCCCCCGGCACGCCGGCGGCTCGCAAGCTGGCCGCGGCCGCCCGCGCCTGACAGGAGAGCGCCATGAGCGTGATGCCGAAAAGCCCTGTTGCACGACAAAAGGAGGCGCCGCAACGGAGAACGACGCGGCAGCCTCGACCCGCCGCCATGAGTGAATTCGAGAGTCGGCTGCGTCGTGAATTGCAAGGCGAAGTGGCCTTCGATGCGGGGTCGAGAGGGCGCTACGCCACCGATGCCTCGATCTATCAGATCATGCCGCTGGGCGTCGTCGTGCCGAGAGATCAGAACGATCTGGGCGTGGCGCTGAATATCGCGCGGGACGCCGGTGCACCGGTGCTGCCGCGAGGCGGCGGTACCAGCCAGTGCGGGCAGACGGTCAACGAGGCGCTGGTGATCGACACCAGCCGCTGGTTGACCGGCATCGGCGACCTCGACGTCGAGGCGCGCACCGTCACGGTGGAACCTGGCGTGGTGCTCGATCATCTCAACGCCTGGCTAAAGCCTCACGGGCTGTGGTTCCCGGTGGACGTATCCACCTCGGCGCAGTGCACGCTCGGTGGCATGGCCGGCAACAACTCCTGCGGTTCGCGCTCGATCCGCTACGGCAACATGGTCCACAACGTGCTGAGTCTCGAGACGACGCTGGCGGACGGGCGCGATGTACACTTCGGCTGGTTCGACGAGATCGGACCGGGATCTCCGCTAGCTGGATTAGCGGACTCGATCTCGGCCATCCTCCGGCGCGAGGCTGCGGCGATCCGTGAGCACTATCCCCAGGTGCTTCGCCGGGTCGGCGGCTACAACCTGGACCTGTTCGACTGTCGTAACCCGATTCCCTACGATCCCGAAGGCCGCGCCAATCTCGCGCATCTGCTGATCGGCTCGGAAGGCACGCTGGCGTTCACCCGCCGGCTGACGCTGAAGCTGTCGCCGCTGCCGGTGCACAAGGTGCTGGGCGTGGTCAATTTCCCCACCTTCTACCAGGCGATGGACATGACTCAGCACATCGTCGAGCTGGGGCCCGCCGCGGTGGAACTGGTCGATCGCACCATGATCGAGCTGGCGCTGGAGAATCCGGCCTTCCGACCGACGGTGGAGAAGTCGCTGATCGGTCGTCCGGATGCGCTGCTGCTGGTGGAGTTCGCCGGTGAGGATCAGGAATCGCAGCGCCGTCAGTTGAACGCGCTAGAGACGCTGATGGGCGATCTGGGCCTGCCGGGTAGCGTGGTCGGGTTGGAGTCGGGGGTCGAGCAGTCGGCGCTGTGGAACGTGCGCAAGGCCGGGCTCAACATCATGATGAGCATGAAGGGCGACGGCAAGCCGGTGTCGTTCATCGAGGACTGCGCGGTGCCGCTGGAGCATCTGGCCGAATACACCGAGCAGCTGACCGAGGTCTTTCATCGCCACGGCACCGAGGGCACCTGGTACGCGCATGCCAGCGTCGGCACGCTGCACGTACGCCCGATTCTCGACATGCGTCGTGACGGCGCCGCCAAGATGCGCGCCATCGCCGAAGAAGCCTCCGAACTGGTTCGGCGTTACAAGGGCGCCTACTCCGGGGAGCACGGCGACGGTATCTGCCGCGGCGAGTGGGTGGCGTGGCAGTTCGGCGCCGTGCTCAACGCCGCCTTTGGCGAGATCAAGCGGCTGTTCGATCCCGACAATCGCTTCAACCCCAACAAGATCGTCGACACGCCGAAGATGGACGATGCGCGGCTGTTTCGTTTCCCAAGCGATCACCAGATCATTCCGGTGGCCACCGAGCTCGACTGGTCGGCCTGGAACGTGACTCGTGACCCGCTGAGCGGCGATCTGGGCGAGCCCGGTAGCGGCGGCGATCCGGCTCACGGCCTGGCCAAAGCGGTGGAGATGTGCAACAACAACGGGCATTGTCGCAAGTTCGACGCTGGCACCATGTGTCCGAGTTATCGCATCAGCCGCGACGAGCGTCATCTGACGCGGGGGCGAGCCAACACCCTGCGACTGGTGCTGTCGGGAAAGATCGGCGATCAGGGCCTGGCCAGCGACGAAGTCGCCGAAGCGCTGGACCTTTGCGTCTCTTGCAAGGGCTGCAAGCGCGACTGCCCGACCGGCGTCGACATGGCCAAGTTCAAGATCGAGGCGCGTGCCGCTCGAGTCAAGGCGCACGGTCTGGGCTGGCGCGAAAAGATAGTTTCCGAGCTGCCGCGCTACGCGCCGTGGATGCGTCATGTGGGCAAGATCGCCGCGCGTCTCGAAGGTATTTCGTGGCTAGGGGGACGCGCCAAACGCTGGCTGGGTTTCGCCGAGGCGCGCTCGTTGCCGGTCTTCGCTGGCGACTACCTGCGCACCGCGCGGAAAGAGGCATCCGGTTCGCCACCGTCTCACGTCGGTGAGGTGGTGCTGTTCGTCGATACTTTCAACAACTACTTCGAAGCCGATAACGCCAGTGCGGCACGCCGCGTGCTGGAAGCCGCCGGCTACCGCGTTCATTTCAACGTGCGCGAGGGTGAGCGCCCACTCTGCTGCGGCAGAACCTATCTGGCCGCCGGGCGCGTCGAGATGGCGAAGCGGGAAGCACGACGCACGCTCGACGTCCTGATGCCCTACGTCGAGCGCGGCGTGAAGATCGTCGGCCTCGAGCCCTCGTGTCTTTTGACGCTGCGCGACGAGTTCCTGCACTACGGATTCGGTAACGATGCAGAACAGTTGGCTGGCGCGGCCATGCTGTTCGAGGAGTTTCTGGTAGCGGAAAAACAGGCGGGGCGACTGGCGCTCGAACTCAAGCCGCTGGGCGTCGGTCGGGCCAAGGTTCACGGTCACTGTCATCAGAAGGCCTTCGGTGCCTTCACCCCGGTGATGACCGTGCTGAACTGGATTCCGGAGCTCGAGGTCGAGGCGATCGTCTCCTCTTGCTGCGGGATGGCCGGGAGTTTCGGTTACGAAGCGGAGCATCTCGACGCGTCTCGGCAGATGGCGGAGCTCACGTTGCTGCCGGCGGTTCGTGACGCTGGAGAAGATGCCTGGATCGTGGCCGATGGCACCAGCTGCCGACATCAGATTCTCGACGGTACCGGACGGGAAGCATTGCACGTGGCGAAAGTTCTGGAAGCGGCGCTTGTCTCATAACCCGTAAGACGTTAGTTCCATGATGCTGCGCGCTCGGAAGCCCCGATCGCGGTCATCGCGAAAGAAGGATTGGAGCGGTTATCTCTCGATGTCATGATCGTTGCGATGTCATGATCGGCATCGCCATCGTCTCGGTGCTTACCGTCACCATCGTCTATCTATTGCGGTGAGCGAGCCTCGCCGGGGCCGCTTTTCATTTCAAGGCTGTTTTTCACAAGGACCTGTCATGGACACCCTTCGTCTCGCGATCGTGGGCTACGGCAAGATTGCCCGCGACCAGCATCATCCGGCCATCGCCAACGACGCGCGTCATCGGCTGACGGCCGTCGCCAGTCGCAACGCGTCCGTCCCCGAAGTGGCGAATTTCGAAAGCCTCGAAGCCCTGCTCGATCAGGGTCCGGAAATCGATGCAGTCTCACTGTGCACCCCTGCCGGCGTACGCACGGCACAGGCGCGCTTGGCCATGGCCCACGGTAAGCACGTGATGCTCGAGAAACCGCCCGGGGCGACGCTGGCAGAGATCGAGACGCTACGCGAGGATGCGCAGCGCCATGGCGTCACGCTGTTTGCCTCCTGGCACTCGCGTCATGCCCACGGTGTGGCGGGGGCAAAGCGCTGGCTGGCGGCGCGCCAAATTCGGCGTGTCGACATCGAGTGGAAGGAAGACGTGCGGGTCTGGCACCCGGGGCAGGCGTGGATCTGGCAGCCCGGTGGCATGGGTGTGTTCGATCCGGGCATCAACGCGCTATCGATCGCCACCGCGATCCTGCCGCGTCCGTTCCACCTGATCGACGCCCAACTGCAAGTGCCGGGCAACTGCCAGACGCCGATTGCGGCGTCGCTGGATTTCGTCGACGGCGACGAGGTGCCGATCCACGCCGAGTTCGACTTTCGCCAGCAAGGTACGCCACCGATCTGGGAGATTCATGTCGAGACCGACGCGGGCCGTTTGACCCTCGAGGCGGGTGGCAGACGGCTATTGATCGACGGCGTGCTGCAGGAAGAAGGCCCCGATGCAGAGTACGCCGGACTTTATGAGCGTTTCGCCACACTGATTGCCGAAGGCCGCTCGGACGTCGATGTCAGCCCGTTCCGGCATGTCGCCGATGCGCTGATGCTGGGCTATCGGCATACGGTGGAGGATTTCATCGAATAGACGACAGCTACGAGCTACGAGCTACGAGCTACGAGCTACGAGCTACGAGCTACGAGCTGTGAGCTGTGAGCTATGAGCTGCGGGCTGCGAGCGAAAAATGCCGGCGACGTCATCGCTGGCATTTTTTCGTCGCGGGGGACCGTGTCCTTCGCGGCTTCAGCCGTTCATCGCCTGCGGCAAGTACAGCACGATATCCGGGAACGCCCGCATCAACACGATGGCGAACAGCATCAGCAAAAAGAACGGCAGCGTCGCCTTGGCAATCGTGAAGATGTTCTTGCCGGTGAGACCCTGGATCACGAACAGGTTGAAGCCCACCGGCGGCGTGATCTGTGAGATCTCGACCACGATCACCAGGTAGATGCCGAACCAGATCGGATCGATGCCGGCGGCATTGATCAGCGGCATGACGATCGACGTCACCAGCAGGATCAGTGAAATTCCGTCGAGGAAACAGCCCAGCACCAGCAGGAACAAGGTCAGCATCACCAGCAGCACGTTGGGCGACAGCCCCATGTCGGCGATGGCGCCGGCCAGTTGCGTCGGCAGCTGGGTGAAGCTCATCGCCGACGACAGGAACGAGGCGCCGGCGATGATGAACGCGATCATGCACGAGGTCCGCAGTCCGGCGAACATCGATTCGAGGAAGATCGACTTGTCGAAGTGGCCATTACAGCGCGCGATCACCATCGACAGCACCACTCCGACTGCTGCCGCTTCGGTGGGTGAAGCGACCCCGCCGTAGATGCTGCCGAGAATGCCACCGATCAGGATCAGCAGCGGAATCAGTCGCCAGCTGTTTCTGACCTTGGCGAAAAACGGCATCGGCGCTTCGGCATGACCCGCACCGCCGTTCTTGCCGGCGGTCAGCGACCAGACCACCAGATAGATCATGAACAGCGCCAGCAATAGAAGCCCAGGGCCGATGCCCGCCATGAACAGGCGCGAGATCGACTGCTCGGTGACCACGCCATAAACGATCATCATGATCGACGGGGGTATCAGCAGGCCCAACGTGGAGGCGCTGGCCAGTGTGCCGATCGCCAGCGTCTCGCTATAGCCGCGGCGCTCGAGTTCGGGCAGCGTCATCTTGCCGACGGTGGCACAGGTCGCGGCGGAGGAGCCGCAGACGGCTGCGAACAGCCCGCTGCCGATGATGTTGGAATGCAACAGCCGGCCCGGGATGCGATTGAGCCAGGGCGACAGCGCGCGGAACATATTGTCGGCGAGACCGGAGCGGAACAGGATTTCGCCCATCCACACGAACATCGGCAGGGCGGTCAGATCCCAGCCGTAGCTGGCGCCCCAGAAATCGGAGGCGAGAATGGGGCCGACCTCGAAGCTAGAAAAGCCCGTCAGCGCGATCCAGCCGGTGCCGAGCAAGGCGAAGGCGATCCACACACCGCCACCGAGCAGGATCGCAAGGGTAAAGAGCGTTGCAAGACTGAGCGTGAGCAAGAGTCGAATCCTCGGTTCAGAGAAACGCCGTATAAATGTCTGCGCGGGCGAATTGCTGCGTTACGCGGTGCTGGAAAACTCGCCTAACCCCATGTTATGTCTCGTCTTCCGCGCTCCGTGCGCCTTGCTCTTCATCCCGCTCGCCGATCTATTCAGCGCTTCCTCGTTCGTTGTTGGCGCGAAGCGTTACTCGCCACCGAAGTTGTCGTTATCGCCAAAGTCGTCGTTGTCGCCAGGTGCCACGTAGCGCGAGGGCGCCGTCAGCGCCTGGCGTAGCGTGGTCAAAAACGCTTCCAGAATGGCCAGACACAGCAGCGCCAGTCCGATCACCAATACGGTTTGCGGAATCCACAACGGAATCGCCATCATCCCGGAAGAGACGTCGCCGTAGTCGAGGCTCTCCTGAATCAGGCCGACCAGTTCCCAGCTCAGCAACGCGCTGAGCGCCAGCGCGATCGCCAGGCACGCCACTTCACACCAGACTCTGATCGCTGCCGGCAATCGGGCGATGACCAGCGTGACGCGGATATGCGCGTAGTGGGTGAAGGTATAGGCAAGGCTCAAAAACGTGGCGCCGACCAAGAGATAAGAGGCAATTTCCGACACGCCGCTGATTTCATAGCCGAGGCGGCTGGCGCCGACCAGCACCAGCACCGCGTCGAGACAACGCAGCAGCACCTGAAACGTGACCATGGCACAGATGGCGAGCATGCAGGCGGCGGCGCCCCAGGCGCCCAGCCGGTAGAACGGGTCGAGTTTGAACGTCATAAAGACTCACCGGGTGTGAGTGAAGGAAGTTCGTAAACCAGACGGCCCGCGTCAAAGCGGGCCGTGGTGGCTAGTATTACTGGCTCTGCTGGGACTGAAGCTTGCGATAGCGATCGACCAGTTGCTTGGCCTGGTCGCCGGCACGTGCCTGCCAGTTCTCGAACAGTTTCTGCCCGGCTGCCTGCAGTTGCTGCTTGAGCGCGTCGTTCGGCTTGCTGACGGTAACACCGTGCGACTCGAGTGCCTTGGCACTCTCCGCGCTGTCTTCCTTGCTCATCTGCCAGCCGCGCTGCTCGGCCTTGGCGGCGGCGTCGAGCACGGCCTTTTGCGTGGCGTCGTCCAGACGATCGAAGGCGCGCTTGTTGACGAAGACGATATTCTTCGGCAGCCACAGGTTGGCGTCGCTGTAGTTCGATACGTAATCCCAGGCCGACATCGACTTGCCGGTGGAGACCGAGGTGATCATGGCGTCGACGCGGCCAGTGCTGAAAGCGGTGGGGATATCGGCTTCTTCGGTCTGGGTCGGGATGCCGCCCAGGTTCTCGACGAAGCGCTGGGTATTGATGTTGGGTGCACGAACGCGCAGGCCCTCGAACTGGGAGGCATCGGTCAGTTCGAAATCGGTATAGATGCCCTGCGCCGGCCACGGCACGGCGTAAAGCGGCATCAAGCCTTCCTTGGCAAACATTTCGGTGATGATCGGCTTGGAGGCCTGCCACAGATCGTAGGCATCGGCATAGCTACCGGCCAGGCCGGGTAGGGTGTCGACTTCATAGATCGGCGACTCGTTGGAGAGCGTTGAGAGGAAAATTTCGCCTGCCTGGACGGTACCACGACGCACGGAAGGCTTGATTTCAGCGTGGCTGATCAGCGAACCGCCACTGTGAACCGTGATGGTCAACTCGCCGTCCGTCGCCTCGGACACGTCTTCAGCGAACTGTTTGGTGTTGTGGGTATGGAAGCTGGCATCGCCGTAGGGCGAGGCAAGATTCCACTGGTCGGCGAGAGTCGGTGTCGCGACGGTGAGCGAACCCGCCACGGCGATCGTCAACAGAGGAAGATGAGACATGCGCATCGTTGGATTCCGTTTGTTATTGATAGGGTCTTCATGCACGCCGCTTGTTATTGAACGGGGTCGTGATCGAGATATCGGACTCCTGCATTCTTCAAGTTGGCCAGCGATGACGTCAAATCGTTAATTCTTATCCGGACTATCGGGCCAGACTTTCACTTCGCCCATCAGCGCGTCGTCAGCATGATGCTGGACATAATCCACCGCGCAATCTTGGGCGAGTTGGGTAACGCTGCGACAGAAACTCGGGTAGCTGCTGGTGCGCCAGATCGCATCGTAGTACATCGCCGGCAGTGGTGTGGGTAGCATTAGCCGCAACAGTTCGCCGCGCTGGCACGCATCCGACACCGTAGAGACGGGCAGCGAACCAACGCCAACGCCGTCGATCGTCATGCGCGCGATAGTCATCAGCGTCGTGGCACAGTGAATCTTGGGGTCGTCGATACCCAACTCGGCCAGGTAGGTCACGAGTTCGCCATAGGGGCGGGCCAGCTTGCTGAACGAGACGAACGGGTAGCGCGACAGCGCCTGCGTACCGCCGTGATGCAAACGTTCGGCGTGCTGTGGCGCCACGAACAGGCCCATCTCGTAGGTGGCCAGCGGCAGCTGTGTCACCGATAGACCCGGCGTGACGCCATCCATGGCGAAGATCATGTCGAGATCGTTGTCCACCAGACGCTGGTGAAGAAACGGCGAAATATCCACCGTCAGCTCGATGGTGAGCTGTGGATGGCGTTCGGCCAGTTGGGTCAGAAAGGTGCTGAACCAGCTATGCGCGATGGTCTCGATCACGCCGAGCCGCAGCGTGCCGGAAAAATCCTCCTGGTTCTGGAACAGCTGCAGCGCCTCCTCGCGGCTGTCCAGCAGGCGTTCGGCATGGGCATAGAATTCGCGCCCGCGCAGCGTCGGTTGCACCGGTCGTGCACTGCGGTCTAGCAGCGACTCCCCGACCGCGGCCTCGAGACGGATGATGCGATCGGAGATCGAAGGCTGGGTCAGATGCAGACGCGCTGCCACCTTGCGAAACGAGCCCAGCCTGACGACCCAGACGAAGGCTTCGAGCTCCTTGAAATCGAACATGAGATTCTCGCTATGGATTCAAACGGCGCTATGGTTTCAAAGGGCGCTATGGTTTCAAAAGAGGCTACGTATTCAAAAGGCGCTGTGCATTCGAAAGGGGATGATCGATTCTTCGGTGCGGCGTTGGCAACGTCAACTCTTTAGGAAGCGCCCGCATGCGTCACAAGATGGAGGATGAAAGATTGCGCCGATACTGCGCATCGCGAAAAACGATTGGACCCTGTGGTTAGCGGTTTCTTAAAGTGCCATGAGGCTTCCCGACGGCAGCCTCCCTACATCAACGATACGCTCTTGCAACGACGATACGCTCTGACAACAACGACACGAGGTGAAGCGATGCGCGTGCCCCTGCTCAACTGCGACATGGGTGAAAGTTTCGGCAACTGGGCGCTGGGTCTCGACGCTCAGGCGATGCCCTTCGTCGATTGCGCCAATATCGCCTGCGGCTTCCACGCCTCCGATCCCGACGTCATGCGCAAGACCGTGGCAATGGCGGTGGCCCACGACGTCAAGATTGGCGCGCATCCGGGCTATCCGGACCTGATGGGATTCGGCCGCCGTTCGATGGCTTGCTCGCCGCAGGAAGTCGAAAATCTGATGCTCTATCAGATCGGTGCGCTGGAAGCCTTCTGCCGAGCCGAAGGCACCCGGATCAGCTACGTCAAACCGCACGGCGCGCTCTATAACGACATGGCCAGCGACTTCGATCTGCTGCGCGCGGCGATGCAGGCCGTCATTCGCTATGACCGCAATCTGCCGCTGCTGGTGATGTCGACGGCCAATCCCGAACCGGTGCGCGAACTCGCTCTGGAGATGGGCGTGACGTTATGGTTCGAGACCTTCGCCGACCGCGCCTACGACGCCAACGGGCATCTGGTATCGCGGCGTCTGCCGGGGGCCGTGCATCATGAGCGCGGCGCCATCGTCGATCAGGCCGTGGCGCTGGCCAGGGGCGAACCGCTGACCGCAAGCGATGGTAGCGAGCTCTATCTACCGGCGGATACGCTGTGCGTCCACGGTGACAATGCCGAATCCGTCGCCGCGGTCAAAGCCATTCGCGAAGCGTTTCAGCAGCTGGTCGACGCATGAGCCAGCCGCCTTCCCCCGCTCTTTCGCCCTCTTTGCGAATTGAAACCGTCGGCATGGATGCGTTGATGGTCAGGCTGTTCGACGCCATCGACGAGGCGCACATGCCATGGATTCTGGCCGCCGATACCGCCTTGCGTGAACGCCTCGGCGAGGCGTTGATCGACTTGGTGCCGTCCTATACCACGCTGTTGGTCCATTACGATGTCGAGACACTGTCTCAGTCCGAGGCCAGCCGCTTGATTCGAGAGGCCCTGCAGAATCTGAAACCGGCCTCCACCGCGGCAGGGCGTGAGCATCGTATTCCGGTGTGGTACGACGACAGTGTCGGCCCCGAGCTCTCCCGCATTGCCGAACGACTGGATGTCGATAGCGACGAGATCGTGCGTCGTCACAGCGGTCGAGACTACTGCGCTTTTGCCCTGGGGTTCTCACCCGGTTACGCCTTCATGGGCATGGTCGAAGAGGCGCTGGCCACGCCGCGGTTGAAGACGCCGCGCCAGAAAGTGGCCGCGGGTAGCGTAGGCATCGCCGAACGCCAGACGGCGATCTACTCGATGCGCTCGCCGGGTGGCTGGAACATTCTCGGCCGCACTGCCGTCAAGCTGTTCGATCGCGAGCGTGACGAGATCAGCCTGTTCCGGCCCGGCGACCGCGTGCGCTTCGAGCCAATCAGTCGTGAAGCGTTTATCGAACAGGGCGGCGATACCACGCCGCTGGAGGAGCGCTGATGGCGACGTCAAAAAACACGCCCAAAGTCACACGGACAGCGCAGCAGACGACGCAAGCTGCGAGCGGTTCCCTTGTCGTCGAACGCACGGGGCCGCTGGCTCTGGTCCAGGACGCCGGTCGCTTCGGGGCGCGTCACCTCGGCGTGACGCAGGGCGGTGCATTGGATTGGATCTCGCTGGGCTGGGCCAACTGGCTGTTGGGCAACGCGCCTAGCGCAGCGGGCATCGAGATCGCTATTGGCGGTCTCGTACTGAAGGCGGAGCGAACGCTGCGACTGGCCATTGCGGGCGCCGATCTAGGCGCCACGCGGGACGGCGAGCCGCTGGCGGCCAATGGCAGTTTCATGCTCGAACAGGGCCAGATTCTCGCGTTCGACCAGCCGAAGGCCGGCCTACGCGCTTATCTGGCTCTGCCGGGCGGGATCGATGCCGAACCGTTCATGGGCAGCCTGTCGACGGTCGCCCGCGAACAGCTGGGCGGTCTCGACGGCCTGGGTAGCGCGCTTCAGATCGGCGACCGTCTGGTTGCCGCGAAGGCTTCGCCCGAGGTACGGAAAATGCCGACCGTTTCGACCATGCCGCAAGATGAGGCCTTGCTCGAATTGATCACTGGCGCGCAGATCGCGCACTTCGATGGCGCCAGCCTGTTCGCTGCCTTCAACCAGGCCTGGCAAGTGGATAGCCGCGCCGATCGTATGGGTGTGCGGCTGACCGGCCCGGAACTGCGCTGTCAGCTGGGGGGCATGGTCTCGGAGGGCATTCCACTCGGTGCCGTTCAGGTCCCGCCGGACGGGCAGCCGATCATTCTGCTGAACGATCGCCAGACCATCGGCGGTTATCCACGCCTGGGTGCATTGTCGCCTATCGCCTGCGCGCGTCTGGGACAGTGCGCCCCCGGGACGACGATCAGGCTATCGCCGGTGACGCCTCATCAGGCGCGCACGAGTTATCGGCGCCAGCTCGCGCTTTGGCAATAGCACGGAATCGGCAACGGGCGAGGCAGCGCCAAACCGCGCATCGATGAATGCCGGCCACGACAAGCGTCCGCTATGGCGAGCATCGGCTGCGGCGAACGCTTGCCGCTCAATCAGGCCATCTGTCAGTCGTTGCCCGCCTGACGCATCGGCATGCTGTCGATCGTGCTGTAGATCTCCTGTAACTCGACATCACCCTGCTGCTGCACTTTCTTGCCGCCATCCTTGCCGACCAGAATCGTCGTCACGCCCTGATTCGGGCTGACTCCCAATGCCTCCAGCAGCGCCTGCGTCTCATAGGGTGTCATCGGCTGGCCGTGGCGCATGCCGCTATTGCCTTCGACCGTATAGAGCAGCATGTCACGGTCGGCGAACTGGTCCCGCGACTCGTCGAGCTGCTGGCGCAGGTGTTGATAGGCTGGTTGCCCGGCATCCGGCGTCACCACGATCAGCGGGCGGAAGTTCCACTTGTCGGTAATCAACGGATTGGCGGGGTCATTGCCTTCGCCCGACTGGGCCTCGGCGCTTGCCGCGAAAAAGACGCCTGCCGCGAAAAAGGCGCTTGTCACCAGCGCACCGGTCATCAGCCAGCGTTTCATGAGCGTCTCTCCTGAAGTGTCGTTTGCGAGTACTCTAAGTTCTGTACGAAAGGTTTTGCACGAAAGATTTTGTACGAAGGTTGTGTATGAAGATTGTGTACGAAAACGGTCTGCGCTCGACCATCTGGCGTTAAAACATCGGCTCAAAGTACGCATTTGCATCGCGTAAACTGGTGCGCCAGCCCGGCTTTCCCATTGCTCGCCGACTTTTCGTGCCAAACCTGGACCTTGTGACTCGTAGAGGGGGGAGGGGTTCATGGCAAGACGGTTCCCGCAGGTTTATCAAGATTGGAATCGGGACTGGAATCGAAAACAGCAAATATATTTTCATTAATGGAAATATATTTGCTGTCGTTTGGGCAAAGGTATAACCTCACAAAACTGAAACAGAAGGATAGGTCATGGCCGATCACAATGGTTTCGATAGCCCCCCGACGTCGATGGCCGCCTTGCAGGCGATCTCGATCGCTGCACGTCGAGGAGAAGACCAGGCACCGAAATTGACCCCGGGCGGCCTCAAGCTGCTTGAGCAGTTACTCGCTGCCCCGGAATTGGCGGCGACGCTCAGCATCTCGGCGCTGGCAGACCATCATGGCGTCAATGCCTCCAGCCTGACACGCCTGGCGCATGCCTTGGGATTGGCCGGATTCAAAACCTTTCAGGCGCTGTTTCGTGCCGATGCCACCAACGGAGCGTTCTACTCGACTCGCGCGGAACGTCTGCTCGATCTCGGTCAGATTCCGAGTGATGGCCGTCACCCTGTCCAGCAGCAAACGTTATGGCAGGAGGAGATGGGCAACCTCTCGCGAACGGCCGAAGGGCTCGACGAGGCGATGCTGGCACGTGCCGCCCGCGCCCTGATCGAAGCCCGTCGGGTTCATGTGGTTGGTCAGCGCGCCTGCTTCGCGGGGGCGCATTATCTCTCTTATTACCTGAGCTATCTGCGCAGTGACGTGCGCCTGATCGACTCGCTGGGGGGTATCAATCTCGAGACGGTGCGGGAGCTGGGAGAGAGCGATCTGGTAGTGGGTGTTACCTATCGGCCGGAGACTCGGATCAGCGTCGATTACTGCCGACAGGCTCTCGAGCAGGGCGCGCAGCTGCTCGCATTGACCAATCATCCATCCGCTCGGCTGGCCACGATGACCGAGATGACGCTACAGGCGTCCGCCGAAGGCCCGTTCTTCTTCAATCCCATGAGCAGCCTGTTCGTGGTGATCGAAATGTTGTTGTCCCATATGGCCCATGAGTTGGGCGGCGACGCCGTATCCTCGATCCGCCGCCGTGAAGCCTTGATTGCCCGCTGGCAGGTCGAGTGATCGATCGGCCCCGAGCCCTTTTGCCACACCCTTTCGCCACATCAGGAGATATTCTGTCATGACCGCTCGCCAAGGGCTTGCTGCTGCTCTGTTGAATCGCGATTACGCCGACGACGTCAATGCCACGCCGGCATCCGATACCTTGTTGATCAATGAGCAGTCACGATTGCTGGAATCTCGAGGCGAGCGCGTCATTAAATTTGGTTTCGGTCAATCGCCATTTCCGGTCTACGGACCCGCTGTGGAGGCTCTGGCCAAACACGCCAGTCAGAAAGCCTATCTGCCTGTGCAGGGCTTGCCGGCGTTACGCGAGCAGGTCGCGGCGTTCCACCGTGAGATCGATGGCACTCAGTGGTCGGCCTCACGAGTGTTGATCGGGCCTGGCAGTAAATTACTGTTGTTCGCCTTGATCAAGGCGCTGCCGGCGGCGGAAATTCTGATTCCCGCGCCGGCCTGGGTCTCCTACGCACCCCAGGCTCGGCTGGCAGGACAGACGGCGATCAAGCTGCCAGCGAGTTTCGACACGCGCTGGCAGATCTCGCCCGAACAGCTCGAAGCGCATTGCCGTGAAGGTGGCGACCGTACGCGGCTACTGATACTCAACGCACCCGGAAACCCCACCGGGTTATCGCCCGACGCCGACGGACAGCAGGCGCTGGCCGAGGTGGCGCGCCGCCATGGCGTGATCGTGCTGGCCGACGAAATCTACGGGCCGCTGACGCATGAAGGATTTCACCGTGCCTTTGCTCGCGACTATCCCGAGGGTACGGTGACCTCCAGCGGCCTGTCGAAATGGTGTGGTGCCGGAGGCTGGCGCCTGGGCGTGATGCACGTCCCCGAGGCACTGGGAGAAGAGATTTTCGCACGCCTTCTGGGCATCGCCTCGGAGACATGGTCGAGCGTTGCCAGTCCCGTTCAGGAAGCGGCCTGCGTCGCCTATCGGGTCACGCCTGCGTTGACGGAATATCTCGATCGCCAGCGAGCGTGGCTGAGTCTGATCGGCCACTGGTGTGCAACCCAGCTACAAGCGGCAGATATCCGCACCCATCTACCCGATGGCGGTTTCTATCTGTTTCCCGATTTTGAAGCGCATCGCGGAAAATTGGCTCAGCGCGGTATCACCACCAGCGCCGAACTGACCGCGCGGCTGCTGACGGAGACTGGTGTGGCGTTGCTGCCGGGTAGTGCATTCGGTTGCGATCCGGCTCAACTCACGGTTCGTCTGGCCTATGTCGATTTCGATGGCGAGACGCTGCTGGCGCATCAACCACAGCGCTACGATCAGGCGATGGGGTTGCCCGCGCTGGAGCGTATATCTCTCGGCATACGGTCGGTCATCGACTGGCTGGAATGAGTTTTCGATTCGCGCTCTTTTTTGATTGTGCCGTTTTCTTAAGGCAACATTAAATTGCCTGGCGATACATTTTTCCGGGAACTCCCCGCGCTAAGGGGCATCACAAGTACGCACAAACGAAAACTTTTTGGAGGTCTTCATGCAAAGAATCACTGCAATCATCGCGGCTGCTCTGATGACGACAGGAATGGCCAGCACTGCAGCCATGGCACAGGACAGCGCGAACACTGCTCCGCAGTCGCAGTCGCAGTCGCAGTCGCAGTCGCAGTCGCAGTCCCAGGCGCCCGCTCAGGATTTTTCAGACGACGAGTTGCAACAGTTCGCCGATGCCTCTCAGAACATAGCGATGATCTCTCAGAATTACACAGAGCAGCTACAGAATGCGTCCGATGAGGGAGAGCAGCAGAAGATCCGTCAGCAAGCCAATGACGAAATGGTTAGCGCGGTCCAGGATAGTGGCATGGATGTTGAGAAATTCAATTCCATCGGTCAGGCCATTCAGCAGGATCCGCAGTTGATGCAGCGCGTGAAGGGCATGACTCAACAGCCCCAGCAGTAAAACGCGGCATGATGGCGGCCCTAGACGTTTGATTTTGTTGCTATCAGTGCCAGGACCGGCCATAAAAAACCGCCGACATCGAGTCGGCGGTTTTTTTATGCTACTACTTCAATGCGTTACGTGATCAGTTGTTATCGATCGCGTCGCTGGCATCGTCCAGGAGATTGGACGTTGCAGACTTGGTATCGTGCCAAGCACTGGAGGCACCCTGCTTGGTGTTTTCCCATGCGTCGGCAGCCTGCTTCCTGGCCTGGTTCCACCAGTCATTGTCGTACTCGGGCTGCTGCTTCAGCTCGTCCTTGTCCATGTCGACCACGACACGATATTCGATATCATCGAGGTCGTCGTTATGCTGGGTTTCGACCGTGAAATCGCCTTTCTCGACCACGAAATCCTTGTCGCCCATGTCGAGAACACCACCGGCTTCGACGACCAGCGCCTGAACGCTCATGTCTTCGCCGAGCAGGATATCTTCGACATCACCGACATCGTCATCTTTCTGACCGGAGAGATAGACATCTGCATCCATCAGTTCATCGGCGGAGTAGAGGCCCTGGCGGCTCTGCGGATCCTGATCGTCCTGAGCCAGTGCGGCCTGGGACATCATCACGCTGCTGGCTGCCAGCGTGGCCACGCCGAGTGTCTGTTTCCATGACAGTTTTTGCATCTGTATCTCCTTGCCTTGCGGCTTTTGGCGTGCGACTACCTGTAATCTATTAATTTTCTAAAGATTACAGTTTGTAATATAGTTGTTCGTCTCACTTTTGCAAGCTGGCACGACGACCCGTTACAGCATGAACGCCAATTCCAGAGGCAGATAGATAAAGGCCATGAGCGTGGAGCAGAACACCAGACTGGCGACGTATTCCGGCTCGCGTCGGGAGCGCTGGGCGAAAAGATAGTTGTAGACGGCAACCGGCATGCTCATCTGCAGTGCGACGGCGCTGGCCGCTACCGGCGGCAGTCCGAACCAGGCGGTAATGCCGAAAGACAGGCCGAGCGCGATGGGAACGCGGCAAGCCGTGAACAGAAAACCTGAAGAGAGATTGCGCGCCTGCATGCTGGCCAGGGAAACGCCTAGGGTGATCAGCATCAGTGGAATCGTCAGGCCGGAAAGCAGATGTACGGTATTGCCGAGCCACGCTGGCAGATGCATCCCGGACAGTAGCAACGTCAGCGAAATGGCGATGCTGTATAGCGTGGGATTGCGGGCCAGTGCCTTCAGCGGATTGCCGCGCGTCGCCATCATCATGCCGATGGTGAACTGGATCAGCGCATTGGCGACCCAGGCCGCCATGGCGAAGGTGAATCCCTCCTTACCGAAGGCGTAAAGCGAGACCGGTAATCCCATATTGCCCGCGTTGGGATACATCATCGGCGAGATGATGACCTGCCAGGGTTTGCCTAGCAGCCTGGCGACGCCGAAGCTCGCCAATGCCATGCCTGCGAGCACCGCGAAAGTCGTGGCGAGCGTACGGCCAAAGGTATGCGGATCGACTTCGGCATTGGCGAGAGAGGCCAGCACCAGTGCTGGCGTACCGATGTTGAACACCAGCTTGGTGACGAATTCGGTAGGGTAGCTGAGCCCCAGACGAATCCAGCCAAACCCGATGCTCGCGCCAACCAAGACTGGGGCCATGACCGCGAACAGTTGAGCAAGCATCCGGCGTCCTTGAACCTAAGGGCGGTGATAGAGAAAGGGCGACAAAAGTGGAAGGTTGTATTGTCGCCAATCCATCCGGTGGCTGGCAATGCACGATTGCGTATCGAGCATTGCTCGGCTCCCCCAACCAGGGCCAGCAATCAAGGCCAGCAATCAGGACCAGCGACCAGAGCCATCGATCAGGTCATTTCGACCACGATGCGGCCATGGTGATTGGCACAGGTTTCCAGGTAACGGTGCGCTTCGGCGATCTCCTCGAACGGGAAGCGGTAGTCGATCTGCGGTTTGAGCTCGCCGTTTCGGGTCATTCGTTCGATGTCGGCAATGCCACGATCCAGCGCCTCGCGATTCTGGGGTATTCCCAGTTCGGGCTTGCCACTGAAGTTGGAGAGACAATGGACATGGAACTGGATGTTCTTGCGAAACGCCGCCTGAGCCGGGAAAGTGGTCTGGTTGCCACCCATCAGTCCGTAGAGGATCAGCCGGCCGCGAGTGGCCAGCACGTCGCCAAGCAGATTCATCTGCGGACCGCCAAGGGCATCGAGCACGACATCGACGCCTTGATGATCGGTCAGCTTGCCGATCCGGGAGACCAGATCCTGACTTTCGGTATGAATGACGGCGGCGGCACCCAGCGACTTCAAGTAGTCGACTGCCGACTCGTGGGGCGTCGCCGCGATGACACGGGCGCCCAGTGCCCGAGCGATCTGCACGGCGTACGGGCCGCCGATATGGCAGGCACCGGTGATCAGGACCGTTTCGCCGGGGCGGAGATCGGCGACCTCGCGAAATCCGAGCCAGCTGATCAATGACGAGACATAATGGACGCTGGCTTCGGCGGGCGTCAGGCAGGTCGGATAGGCGATGAGCGCCTCGACCGGCAGCAGAACGCGCTCGGCATGCGCGCCGTAGTGATTGGGGTCGAACGCCGGAATCGAGGCGACCCGGTCGCCCGGTGAAAAGGCGGTCACTCCCGGGCCAACGGCGATCACGGTGCCGGCCATTTCAGTTCCCGAAGCGGCCGGCAGTCTGGCTTCGGTCGGGGCCATGTTGCGGCGCCACATGATGTCGTACCAGTTGATACCGAGCGCCTCTGCCGCAACCAGTACTTCTCCGGCGGCGGGTTGCGGATCGTCGCGCTCAATGATCTCCAGTACGTCGGCATCGCCGAATCGCTGAAATTGTATCGTACGTGACATTGTACACCTCAATGTATCCAGGTCTTGCCATCGACTCTATCGACGATGGCCGGTAAACACTATGCTCGGGGATCGATAGTGGTTATAACGCTTATCGATACGGCACCTGCGAAGGCGACTGCAGCAAGCAGGTTCTGGGAGGAATGAGTGAGGATGATCACTCGCCGAATGGAGGGCATGCATGAATCGTAGCGATCTGCGTGGAGTGGATTTCAAACTGCTGGTCGTGTTCGAGACACTGATGCAGGAACGCAGCGTGTCGCGTGCCGCGGAGAGGCTATTCATCGGTCAGCCGGCGACCAGCGCGGCATTGGCGCGACTCAGGGACGTCTTCGGCGATCCACTGCTGGTGCGTACCGGGCGCCAGATGGTTCCCACCGCGCGCGCGCAGCAGATCTACGAACAGCTGCAACCCGCACTCGATGCCATCTCCAACGTGCTCAGCCGGACCAGCGACTTCGATCCGGCGACCAGCGAAGCCGTGTTTCGGGTCGGGCTCACCGACGACATCGAGTTTGCCTTGCTGCCGGCGCTGCTCAAGCGGCTGCGCACCGAAGCGCCGGGTATCGTGCTGGTCGTGCGACGCGCCGATTTCCACTTGATGCCGCAGTTGCTCAATACCGGCGAGGTCACCGTGGCCGCCGGCTACGCGCGGGAGCTGCCGGCCAACGCCAAGCAGAAGATCCTGCGTCACAGTCGCGGCATGATATTGCGGGCGGACAGCCGCCCCGGGGCATTGACGCTGGACGAGTACTGCGAGCGGCCGCATGCGCTGGTGTCCTTCGACGGCAACCTCGACGGCTACGTCGATGAATTGCTGGCCGAGCAAGGCCGCAAGCGGCGGATCGTGCTTGCCGTCCCGCAGTTCAACAGTCTCGCCTCGCTGCTGCGGGACACCGACATGGTCGCCACCGTGCCGGACTATGCCGCCGACGTTCTGGCTTCCCAGGGCGGGCTACGGGTAGACGAGATGCCGCTGGAGCGGGCGCCGTCGCCGCTGAGCATGGTGTGGCAGAGCGTCTACGACAACGACCCCGCCGAGCGCTGGCTGCGCTCGCGAATCCAGATGATGTTTGCCGACAGCGATGACTGAGTGACTGCCTGACGTGCCCAGACAGGACACTCAGACAGAGCACTTAGACAGAGCACTCAGACAGAGCGCTTAGCCAGGATATGAACGTCGACGCGGCTTGACTTCGTCAGTGAAGATCAGAATCATTCGCACCTGCGGCCAGCCGTCGATCACTCGGCGCCGCCCCTCTCGTTCGACGTCTGGCAAGGCGCTTCTGACTGACTCATGGCTGCGACAGGCAGTGTCGAGGAGTCGTTCGCGCCGCCACGAGCGAACCCAATCGCCGGCTACGGAATCCGAATGGAACTACTGCGCGTCGTCTTTCGTCATTATCGCTGGCCTTTCATCGGCGTCATGCTGCTCAGTCTGTTGAGCGCGGCGCTGGGGATCGGCGTCATCGCCTTCATCAATCACTACCTGATCGTGACCGGCGGCTCCGCGATGGCCGCATTGGTGCCGTTCATCGCATTGGTCGCGCTGCTGCTGGCGGTGACGCTGGGCTCTCAGCTGGCGCTGACGACGCTGGGCCATCACTTCGTCTATCAACTGCGAGGTCGGTTGATCAAGCGCATTCTCGACACTGATATCGAACGTCTCGAGCAGCTCGGCAGCGCGCATCTGCTGTCGTGTCTTTCCAGCGATATTCGCAACGTCACCATCGCCTTCGTGCGTCTGCCGGAACTGGTCCAGGGCGTCGTGATCACGCTGGCTTCCGTGGCTTATTTGCTCTGGCTCTCGCCACCGCTGCTGATGGTCACCGCGATCTGGATCGCCGTGACCATGCTGATCGGCTGGTGGCTGGTCTCGAAGGTCTACCACCACATTCGCATTACCCGCGCCACCGATAGCCGGCTCTACCAGGACTACGAGACGATCCTCCACGGACGCAAGGAGCTGGCGCTCAATCGCGATCGCGCCCGGCATCTGCTGGAAGAGGTCTACGATGCCGACGCGCGAACCTATCGCGATCACATCATTCGTGCCGACACCTATCACCTGAGCGCGGGCAACTGGACCAACATCATGATGTTGGGCGCCATCGGCGTGGTGTTCTTGCTCGCCAACGGTCTGGGCTGGTCGAATACCGCGGTTGCCGCCACGTTCTCGCTGACACTGCTGTTTCTGCGCTCGCCGTTGATTCAGGCCGTGGGGGCGACGCCCACGCTGATCACCGCCCAGGTCTCGTTCGACAAACTCCGCGAACTGTCGCTGGCCGAGTATCACGCCGATTTCGATCTGGTCGAGACGCACGGCGAATGGCAGTCGCTGGAGATGCGCGATATCACCTATCGCTATCCGGCCAAGGCGGGGCGCGAAGGATTTTCGGTCGGGCCGCTCAACCTGCGGCTCGAGCGCGGCGAGCAGGTCTACCTGATCGGCGGTAACGGCAGCGGCAAGTCGACCCTGGCCAAGCTTCTGACCGGGCTCTATCGACCCCACGCGGGCGAGATCCGCATCGACGACGAGATCGTTGGCGAGTCGGACTGGCACCGCTACCGTCAACGGTTCTCGGCGGTCTATACCGATTTTCATCAGTTCGATCGGCTGATGGGCCCACGCGGTGGCGCGGCCGATCCCGCGCTGCTGGACAACTGGCTGCAGACGCTGGAACTGGCCAGGAAGCTGCAGCTCGACGAGGGCAAGGTGCTCGATACCGAGCTTTCTCAGGGCCAGCGCAAGCGTCTGGCACTGCTGATGGCGCTGGTCGAGCAGCGTCAGATTCTGCTGCTGGACGAGTGGGCCGCGGATCAGGACCCGCAGTTCCGTCGCGCCTTCTATCGCGAACTGATGCCGCGCTTTCGGGAGCTCGGCATCACGGTCTTCGCGATCAGCCATGACGATCACTATTTTGCCCATGCCGATCGGTTACTGGAAATGCGCGACGGCCAGTTGCGCGAACTGACCGGCGACGAACGCGAACTGGCCAGCCGAGACGCCGTGGCGCGAATCGATACGCCGTGACGGATGGCGAAGCGACTGGCTAATCGTTGCCGGCCGGTGGCGTCCTGTGCCGCGGGAGTCTGCCGGGCGGCAACGACTTGCCCTTGCGCTGGCCCACGCTCGTTTCCTGTGCCAGTCGTTGTCCGCCGTGGCGAGCCTTGGCTTCCATCGCCGGGATCAGATCGCCCTCGCTGAGATGGCGCCAGAAACGCTGCGGCATGTGCTGCGTCATCACCTTGTGGTTCAGGCGCGCCGGATTGAACGTGCTGACGAAATAGGTTCGCCAGAGCGCATGGTCCTCGTCGGCATTGGCGCGCTCGGCGGCTGTCCGCGCCTCGGTGGCCCAGGTTGCAGGGCAGGGGAAGCGATAGTCGAGCGTCGAACCGTTCCAGTGCACGCCGCCTTCCGGCGTGGCAATCAACCAGGGCGAGCCGCCCATGCGGTCGGCGAAATGTTCTGCGCCCAGATCGAGCACGTCATGCGCGGGCTCGAACCAGGCGACGTAGCGTTCACCCAGCGCGTCATCGCGCCGATGGAATCGCAGAAAGGCGTGCATGTGATGCGCTTCCCGCTTCACCGCATGCCAGCGCTTATGCAGAACGCGGCCATCCGCGTCGGCGGGATGCATCGCTGCCGCATCGCCCTGGGCCCACCGCCATAACACCCGATACAGCAGCGGCCAACGTGCCGGATCGTCGCCACGAGTGCGATAGCGCGCAGCGTTACGCAGTAGCGCCAGCTGATCGCGACCGATTCGGATCGATGTCGAAGACGGTTTCCGAGAGGAGGGCGGTTTTGCCGATGCCGCCGGTGAAGAGAACAGGTCGTCGTGGCTGTCATCGCCGTCCCGCCAGGTCACGTTCGAGGGCGGCACGCCAGCCATCAACAGTTGACGCGCCCGTTCGCGCCACTCGTCGAAATCGCGAGCGTGAGCGATACGTGGCGCCGTTGACGATGAATCAGGATTCATGGCGAAAGCTCCGGCTGATGGCTCGCGCGCTTGCGGTGCACGGATCTACCACAGCGCCATCTGGGCGGGCTGGGGTGCGGTCAGGCTCTGGCGCAGGCGGGTGCTGTCCAGGTTGGCGTTGGCGGGGCGGTAGTCCTGGGTGACGACGAACGGACGCAAGGTGTCGAGCCGGCAGCGTAGTGCCACCAGATCCTGATAGCGGATGCGCCGCAACCGGCGCAGATCGACCAGCCGCTGCACGCTGCGCAGGCCGATGCCCGGGACTCGGGCGATCATCGCCGGTTCGGCGCGATTGAGATCGACCGGGAAGTCGTTGCGGTGGGCCAGCGCCCAGGCCAGCTTGGGGTCGATCTCCAGATCCAGGTTGCCCGGCGCATTCAGCAGCTCTTCGGCCTGAAAACCGTAACTGCGGATCAGGAAATCGGCCTGATACAGCCGATGTTCCCGCAGCAGTGGCGGGGCAGCCTGGGGTAATCCGGCCGGGCGCTCGGGAATCGGGCTGAACGCCGAGTAGTAGACGCGCTTGAGACGAAAATCCCGATAGAGATGCTGCGCGGACTGCAGAATCGTACGGTCATCGGTGGCGTCCGCACCGACGATCATCTGCGTACTCTGACCGCCGGGCGCATAGCGCGGCGCCTGTCGTTTGGGATTGTTGCTGCGAACCGGATGGCGGGCATCCTGACGGGCGTCGTCGTTGGCGGCATCGATTCGCTGGCGCATGTGGCCCATGGCGGAATGAATGGTGCCCAGCTCTTTCTCCGGCGCCAGCGTCTTCAGGCTGGTCAACGTCGGCAGTTCGATGTTCGCACTCAGCCGGTCGGCATAACGGCCGGCTTCCTCGAGCAGTTTGGGGTCCGCCTCCGGGATCGCCTTGAGATGGATGTAGCCGCGGAATTGATGCGTCTCCCGGAGTGACCTGGCCACCTGAATCATCTGCTCCATGGTGTAGTCGCTGGAGCGAATGATGCCGGAGCTCAGGAACAGTCCGCTGATGGTATTGCGGCGATAGAACGATAGCGTCAAGCGGACCACTTCCTCCGGCGTGAAGCGCGCTCGAGGCACGTTGCTCGAACGCCGGTTGACGCAGTACTGGCAGTCGAACAGACAAAAGTTGGTCAGCAGCACCTTGAGCAGGGAGACGCAGCGCCCGTCCGGCGTGAAACTGTGGCAGATCCCCATGCCGTCAGAGGACCCGAGCCCCGCCTTGCCGCGGGACGAGCGCTTCGGCGCGCCGCTGCTGGCGCATGAAGCGTCGTACTTGGCGGCATCGGCGAGGATGGAGAGCTTGTCGATCAGTTCCATGCAGTGATCCTGTGGTGCGTCTCGAAAACTGGCTATATATACAGTATTCGAGAATCACGAGATCGACAAGGTCGGTGATTCGATTTCGGGGGCTGACGTTCACGCCGCTACCGTCAGTGGCGTTTCATCCCCCAGCGGCCATCTGGCGCTCGACCCAGGCGCGGACGTCGGGGTAGGGGCGCTGGTCGTAGACGCCGAAACCCTTTAGCTGGCGCGCCTTGAGCGGCGTGAAGATCGGCATGGCGAGCCCACACAGAAAGTGGGCGACGCGCTGCGCGCCGGGCACCGAGCCGAGCTGTTCCTGTTGGCGCTGGATCAGCGGTCGGGCGTGGCGTTCGAAATCGTCGCGGGTCAATTCCGGGAGTGCCGGCGCTGCGGGCAAACGAGCGACGTGACCCTGGCAGACCGAGCAATGGCCGCAGCCTCGGGCGGCTTGAACAGGCTGGCCGCAGCCTCGGGCGGCTTGAATAGGTTGGCCGCAGTTTCGGGCGGCTTGAACAGGCTGGCCGCAGTTTCGGGCGGCCTGACTGCGGCTTCGGGCAGTCTGAACGGGTTGGCCGGCGCCGTGGTGAGCGATGGGATCGTCGCCCTGGAATGAATCGTCACCGAAGTAATCGCCGAGGCGGCGGGCCAGGCAGGTGTCCGATTCGAACAGCGCTAGCATGGCTTGGAGCCGTTCGATCTCCGAGGCTTCTCTGGCGTGGCACTCGGCGAGCAGACGGTCGGTCAGGGCGTCGACGTCGACCTCCGATTGGCGCACTTCGTAGACATCGGTCATGCGCTTGCCCTCCAGCACCACCCAGCCCTTGTCCTGAAAGTACTCGAGCGCGGTGATCACCCGCGAGCGCGAGGCATCGATCTGAGCGTCGACGCCGGCTTGGTAGAGACGTTTGAAATCCACCGTGCCCCAGGTTTTTGCCATGGCAATGTTGTCCACCAGCAGGCGCACGAAGTCGGCGCGTTCGCCCTGGAATCGGGCGATCAAGTTGGCTGGCTCTTCAAGATAGCGCAGCCGGTACTCCGCCAGATAGGCAAAGCGGGGCGCGATCACCCCGTGCATCTCGAGACGGACCAGTAGCGTCTTCAACGGCAGCAGACGGACGTTGCTGTCGCGGGATAGCGTGTTGAGCAGCACCGGCCACTGGCGCTCCGCCTGCCGGCCGGCATCGGCAATTTCGCTCAGCACGTGGCGAATGCCCTCGCGCTCCGGCGTGTCGCCGTAGACGAAGTTTTCCAGCACCCGCAGGCCGTCTCGGCCGGCCAGCATCAGGCAGCGCGAGGGGTTGCCGTCGCGTCCGGCGCGGCCAATCTCCTGGCTGTAGTTCTCGATCGACTTGGGCAGGTCGTAGTGAATGACGTTGCGGATATCGCCCTTGTCGATGCCCATGCCGAAGGCGATGGTGGCAACGATGCAGGGAATTTCGCCGCTCATGAAACCGCGCTGGATCTGGTCTCGGGTCTCGCTATCGAGCCCGGCATGATAGGCGCGCACCGAGAAACCCTGCTTCGCCAACGCCGCGGCCACCGATTCGGCGGTCTGCTGGAGAGTGACGTAGATGATGGTCGGCGCTTGCGATCCCGGTTCCGATGTTGGCGCCTGTCGTGGCGACAGCCATTCGACCAGCGCCGGCAGGCGGCTTTCGGTTTCCACCGGGTGGACCAGCAGTTCCAGGTTGCTGCGATAGAAGCCGGTGACGATGACGTCATCTGCGGCGATGTCGAACTTGGCGCGCATGTCGTCGATCACCGCCGGTGTCGCGGTAGCGGTCAGCAGCAGCGCCTGGGGGATGCCGAATTCGCGCTGGTAATCCGGCAGCTTCAGATAGTCCGGACGGAAATTGTGGCCCCACTCGGAAATACAGTGCGCTTCGTCGATCACCAGCAGCGAAATCGCGATCTGGCGCAGGAAATGACGAAAGCGCTCGTTCTTCAGTCGCTCCACCGAGACCATCAGAATCTTCAGCTCGCCACTGCGGGCGCGGTCCATGATCGCGCGAGCGGTATCCCGATCCTGGGTCGAGTCGAGGCTCGCCGCCGCCACGCCGTGACGCTGGAGGAACGCCAGCTGGTCCTGCATCAGGGCGAGCAGCGGCGAGACCACCAGCGTGAGATGGGGCAAATGCAGCGCCGGCAGTTGATAGCAGAGCGACTTGCCGGCGCCGGTGGCGAAGATCGCCGCCGTGGAGCGCCCGTCGATGACGCTTTCGATCACGGCTTCCTGGCTACCGCGAAAGGCGGGAAAGCCGAACACCTCGAGCAGGGTACCGCGGGGGCTTTTCGTCTCCTGGATCATGTTCTCTCCTGGGGCCAGGGTGCGGTCGTATCGGGTGTGGACGGGTCGGACGAGGCGGAATCGGCCGAAGACTCGGCGGGTGGCTGGGTCTGGTTCGGCGTCAATGCCGGTTGGGCATACCGCGACGAGCGATAGCTGACGCCATAGCGTAGATGCGGCGCTGCCGTACCGCTGTGGAGCGCCGTGACCCGATCGATAATGGCGCGGTCGGCCAGCGTCAGCCGGTCGAGCATGCGCAGATGCTGCAGCCAGTTGGGGACCAGGAAGACCTCCTGCCACAGATCGCGATCGACGGTGTCGCGGTAGAGCGACCAGCGTTTGGCGCCGTTGCGCAGCCGGAGTTTTCGTAGCGGACGCACGGCGCGGGCGAATTCACGCAGATGTTCGCTGTCGATGCGGTATTCGACCGTCACCATCACCGACCCGCGCGCCGGATTGAAGTCGAAGTCGGGCCTGTCGGTGTGCGCTTCGGGCGCCTCGACCAGATCGTTGGCATCCAGGTTCGGCAGTTTCGAAGGCAGCAGCAACAGCGCCGAGACGATCAGCAGCGCGCCGGCCAGCATCAACGCCATCTGTACGCCCAACCCTTCGGCCAGCTGCCCCCACAGTAGCGAGCCCAGCGTGAGGCCGCCGTAGAGCGCGGTCTGATACAGAGCCAGGGCGCGAGCCTTGACCCAGTCCGGCACCAGTATCTGGACCGAGGAGTTGTAGGAGGCCACCGCGGCGATCCAGCAGCTGCCGCCGACGATGAGCGCCGGGAACAGCACCCACAGGGTGTCGAGGCCGCCGAGTGCCAGCATCACCACGCCCAGCGTTATCGCGGCGAAGCTGATCAGTCGGCTGCTGCCGACCCGCTGTCGAGCCCGGTTGACCAGCGTGCTGCCGGCGATCGCCCCGATGCCCAGGCCGCCAAGCATGTAGCCGTAAAGCGAGGCGCTGCCGCTGGGATGCTGGTGGGCCAGTAACGGCAGCAACGCCCACAGCGCGCTGGCGGAGATGCCGAAGATGAACGAACGCATCATCACCAGCCGGGTGACGCTGGAGTACTGCACGAAATGCAGCGCCGCCTTGATGCCTTCCCAGATGCGCTCCGGGGGCAGGGATTTGGGCAGCACGGCACGCTTCCAGCGCCACAGTGCCGCGATCAGCCCGCAGAAACAGAACACGTTGAGCAGGAAGATCCACGACGGCCCCACTGCCGCCAGCAGCAACCCGCCGATGGCCGGGCCGATGGCGCGGGCGGCGTTGTAATTGACGCTGTTCAGCAGTACGGCGCTCGACACCAGATTGCGCGGCACCTGCTCGTTGACCGCGGCCTGCCAGGCCGGCGTGGTAATCGCGCCACCGATCGAGACGCAGAGGATCGAGACGATCAGCAAGGTCGGTGAAAGCAGATTCAGAAACGCGATCAAGGTGACGAACACGCCGCCCAGCACCTCGATACCCAGGCCGAACAGCATCACCTTGCGGCGGTCGTAGTTGTCGGCGATCACCCCGGTAACGATCGACATCAGCACCAGCGGCAGCGCCGCCGCGACCTGGATCATCGCCACCGCCACCGCGCCGCCGTCGTTGGACGTCACTACCCAGGCCGCCGCCACCGACTGCGCCCACACGCCGAGGTTGGCGAACAGGTTGGCGATCCAGATCATCCGGAACGCGGGTACCCCCAATGGGGCGAAGGTGCTGACATCCGCCGGGCGTGGCGGCGTCTGTTCGGACTTGAGGGTCAGATCACTCTGGCGGGAAACGGGTTGCAGCATGACGAGCTCGCAGACAGGAGGCGAATCGGAAGGCACGACCGGGCGAGCGGACAAGGCCCAGCGCTAAAGGTTAGCATCCTGTCTATGATAGCGAGCGTCCAGTGCTATCGCTTACCGGCAAGCCATATGTCGATCAGGGATAGGTGTCGGCGTTGCGCTTACTGCAGCACCGCGATGGGACAAGCGTCGGCGGGGTGGGTCATCACCCGCATGGGAATGCCGTAGATCGCTTCCAGGTTGATATCGTTCATCATGCTGGCCGGTGCGCCCTCGGCGAGGAGCTTGCCGCTGTGCAGCGCGACCAGATGATCGCAGTAGCGCGCCGCCATGTTGACGTCATGAAGCACGATGACGACGCCGAGGCCCAGCTCGCGGCACAGCTTGCGCACCAGCGCCAGCACTTCGACCTGATGGGCGATATCGAGTGCGGCCAGCGGCTCATCGAGCAGCAGATAGCGGCTACCCTGAGCCAGCAACATCGCCAGCCACACCCGCTGGCGCTCGCCGCCGGAGAGCGTATCGACCAGGCGGTCGGCGAAGGGTTCGGTGTGGGTCAGGGCGATGGCGCGTTCGATCTGCTGGTGATCGTGGCGGTTGAGGCGCCCGAGCAGGCCGTGCCAGGGATAGCGGCCGAAGCCAATCAGCTCGCGACAGGTCAGATTCTCGGCGCTGGGTAGATGTTGTGGCAGATAGGCGACATGGCGGGCAAACTCGCGCGGTTTCCACTGCGATAGCGGCCGGCCATCGAGCTGGATGCCACCGTGGCTGACCGCCTGCTGCTGCGCGAGCAGCTTGAGCAACGTCGACTTGCCGGAACCGTTGTGACCGATCAGGCCGTAAATCTGGCCTTCACCGAAGGTAAAATCGATAGACGAGAGCAGCGTCTTGCCCGCGATCTCGAAGCTCGCCGATTGGACTTCGAACATGGCTGGGGCAACCTCGCGATGAGTGATAGGTCACAGATGGAAGGCAATCCTAATTCAAATACGAACGGTTATCAAAGACAGTTGTCGTCGTTTATCGTCTGGCAGCGTCCGTTGACTGCCGAATATCCCTGTCCCTGGAGCGCGAACCCATGATAAGGAGCGCGAACCCATGAAAGTCTGGTTGTCGATATTGCTGTTCGCGCTCGTCGCCGGGGGCGTGCTGACCGCCGTCGCTTCGCATGAACCGTTCGAGCCGCGGATGGTGCGACTGGAAACCCAGCGCGCGCTGCCGTCGCTGGCGGACGGGCTGGCCGAGGAATCACCCGCCATCAACGCGCTCTTCCTGAACTACGCCGATGATCCGGCGCTCTGGACGAGTGCCTGGTTGGCGATCCGCAATCATGGTGACCTGGCCCGCGAAGCGTTGCTCGATTATGGACTCGATCCGGAATTTCAAAAGGTACTGGTGCGATTCGGCGCGGACGCGGTGTTGCCGGTGATCTATTACCGCGATCACGACATCGCCACGCTGCGCGCTCAGCACTGGCTGGGAACCCGCTATCGTCAGGCCAGCGAGCAGCTCGACCGCTGGTGGGGCGAGGACGATGAATCCGACGAGGCTGGCGATTCCCGTGGCGCGGCCGACCCGACTGAGAACTTGACTGAGAACCCGGCCGAGAACCCGACTCAGGCGGAAACCGGAAAGGGCTCGGCGTCGACGACGTTGACACCTACCCGCCGCGGCCAGGTCGCCATCGCGATTCTCGCCGCCAAAGGTCACGCCTTTCTGCAACAATTCGTGGTGACGCCGGATAACGACGTGAGCTGGCTGCAGGGCGAACGCGTGGTCAGCGACATCGGCGACTTCTTTACCAGTGGCTTGCGCGATCTGGAGAGCCAGTGGCGCCGCGGCGAAGCGATCGGCGTTGCCGATATCGGCTGGGCCGGTGTTGACCTGCTAGTGATGACCAGCGCGATCAAGGTGCTGCGGGCCGGCCGGGCGGTGCGAGCCGGCGCCGCTGTGGAGGGGCAGGGCGCGCGGGCCGCCGGACGCGGCGTACTGGCCGGGGGCGGTCGCTTCGTCAGTCTGTCGCGAGTCGCCAAGATCGCCGCGGTCACCGGCACGGCTTACGTGGTCGTGCGTCATCCCAGCCTCGTCAGCGCGCTGGGGGCCAACGCCGCGCGGTGGCTGGGCTGGCCGGTGTGGCTGAGCCAGTTCCTGATCTGGGTCGTGGTGCTATTGCCGCTGTTGATCGTCGTCCGTTTCGTCTATCGCTGGGTGCTGGCGCCGCTGCTATGGCTGTTGGTACCGTTGCTGAAGGCGAGCTCGAGAACGCCTCGCTGGTTGATGAAAAGGCAGCGGTCGCGGCGTGATGGCACGCTGACCGCTCGACCGCAAAATTACTTCCGAACGGATCCCACGTTATGAAAGATGCCCATCATGATGACAACGCTTATCGGCTGATTTTCGAGCCGCCAACGACCGACACCTACATGCGGCTGCGCCGCGAGGCCGGCATGAACCCGCGCAGTGCTGCCGGCGCTGCGCTGGGTTTACCCAAGAGCCTGTTTGCCGTGCAGGTCGTTCACGTGGGCGAGGATGTGGGCGAGCACGAGAGCGAAACGGTAGGCATGGGGCGCGTCGTCGGTGACGGCGGCTGCTTCTATCAGGTGGTGGATATCGCCGTGCAGCCGGCCCATCAGGGGCGCGGTCTGGGCAAGCGGATCATGAGCGAGATTCGCGCCTATATTCTGCGCGAGGCGCCGGAAAATGCCTTCGTCAGCCTGTTGGCGGATGGCGAAGCGCATCGGCTGTACGCTCAGTTCGATTTCAAGCCAACGAATGCCGTCGGTATGGCCTGGTATCCCCAGCCGAGCAACGATTAAACGTCAGGCCACGAGGCGATATCCAGGCTGTCGAGCTCAGCCTGACAACGCGTCATTGCCTGAGCGATATAGCGCCCGGCCATGCGTTCGGAAACGCCAAGGCGTTCACCGATCTCGCGCTGGGTCATGCCTTCCAGTCGGTGCCAGATCAGCGCCTGACGCAGCCGTTCCGGCAGTTCGCCCAGCGTTCGCGTGAGTTGATGGACGCACTGCTGCTGGCAGGCATCGGTTTCCGGGCAGGCGCGCGGACAGACCAGAATCGGTTCCAGCGCCTCGATGGCGATCAGATCGGGCATCTGGCGACGGCGATGATCGATCAGCAGGTTGCGGGCGATACGAAATAGATAGGCGCGTGGATTGTCGAGCGCGCTTCGCGAGGGAGCGTTGAGCAGGCGGAGATAGACCTCGTGGCACAGGTCGGCGGCCTGGTCGCGGGAATCCAGCTGCCGGCTGAGGAAGCCCAGCAGCTCGCGATGATGCTGACGGTAGAGAGATTCGAACATTGCTTCGCGCATGTCGGCGGCCCTGAGGGCGAAACGAAAAAGTGCCGCGATCATGGCAAAAATGAGAATCATTAGCAATAAGTCCTGTTGGCAACAAGTCCTGTTGACAACAAGTCGTATAGGCAACAACTCGTAGACCGGGCGCCTTATGGGCGCCCGGTGGTGACGTATTTTGCGTACCGGCTAGCTCAGTTTGTCGTCGTCAGCGTCCCGGTCTTTCCCGCCTCCTGATTTTCACCGCCCTGGTTTTCACCGCCCTTCGTCGGCCGATAGGCGGTGATGGGGTTGGCAAGCGAACCGGCGAACTGCAGGTTCTTGGACGGATCGGCGAGATCGATCATCTGGCGGTTGTCGCGCAGTTGAAGGCGATTGAGGCACGACAGCGTGAACTCGGGCGCGAACAGGTCGAAGCGCGCGAACTTGTCGTCGAATTGCGGATGCCGCTGCTGGTAATCGATCACGCAGGACGCGACCAGCTGCCAGAAATCGTCCTCCTCAAGCTGGTTCGACGCCACCAGGATCTCGGCGAGGAAGCGGAAGAAGCAGTCGAACAGGTCGGTGAAGATCGACAGGATCTTCAGGTGCTCCGGCACCTCCACCGCAATGCGCCGGGCCGCTTCCGGCAGCGACTGGCCATTGTCGAAGATGCCGGTCTCCTCGCCGATATCCTTGAGGATCGCGCCGACCGGCACATGGTCTTCCAGCTGCAGGATCAGGTTCTCGCCGTGGGGCATGAACACCAGATCGTGGGCGAAGAAGCAGTGCAGCAGCGGCGTCATATAGGCCGCCAGATAGCGCTCGATCCAGGCTCGGGCGCCAATGCCCGAGGCGTCGATCAGCGCCGGCAGCAGCGCATCGCCATCGGCGTCCCGATGCAGCAGCGCGGCCATGGTCATCAGCCGGCGATTGGGCGCGATACGAGTGTAGGGGCTCTCCCGCCACAGGCACGCCAGCATCTTCTGGTACGGATGCTGTTTGTCCGTGGCCGCCTCGAAACCGGCGTGGTGATAGCCCAGCGTGGCGACTTCGCGCAGCACGCTGAATCCCTGGGCCTGGAGTTCGGCGTCATTGCTGACCAGGTTTTCGACCCAGGCATTGATGGCCGGGGTGCCCTTCATGTAGTGCGGCGACAGCCCGCGCATGAAGCCCATGTTGAGGATCGACAGCGCGAACTTGACGTAGCGGCGCCGGGGCTGCGAAACGTTGAACCAGGTGCGGATCGACTGCTGGGCGCGGTAGTCGTCGTCCGCTTCGCCGAGCAGTACCAGACGCTGCTCGGCGACCTCCCCGGCAAAGGTGATCGCCAGCTTGTGGCGCCACTGCCACGGGTGGACCGGCATGAAAAAGTAGTCCACTGGATCGAGATCGAGCGCGCGAAGTCGAGCCTCGAAGCGCTGGCGAACCGGGGCGTCCAGCTCGTCGGCGAACAGGGTCTCGGCATCGAGGCCCTCGATGGCGCTGTACTCCGTGCAGTGGCGCGCGGCGGCCAGCCACAGCGGTCGAATCGCGGCGCCGGCTTCCGGCGCGTAGCGGTGATAGTCATCGACATCGAAACCGATCCGGCCGCTATTGGCGACGAAACAGGGGTGGCCCTCGCTCATCGCCGTCTCGAGGGTCTGGAAGTCGGCCAGCGCGAGTTCTGCGGCCGGTGGCACGTCACGGCCAAACTTGTAGGCCATGCCGGCCAGCGTACTGGCGATCTCTTCCAGATAGGTCGGCAGGTTATCGGGGGCGATGTTCAATCGCCCCCGGCATTCGAGCAGAAACTGCGCCATGTCCAGTGCTTGCGAAGCGCCGTCGCGGGTCTGGATCAGTGATTCCCTGTCGATCCACCAGTGATCCAGCGCCATTCGGCGGGCGCGGAACCGGTAGCGAATGCCGTCGCTATCGGTGGCGAGGGTGTAGTCGGCCCAGCCGTTGGCGTCGATCTCGGTTTCCGGTACCGGCTGCAGCAGTCGCTCGTGGGCGAACTCGCTGATCGCCTTGCACAGCAGGTCGCGATTGGCGCGCCTCCAGCGATCGGGCCGCAGATGGGCGCTGGCTTCGCTCGTTGCCGTGTCGCGGCGCCGCGAGGCGTGCAGCGACTCGAACCGCTCGCGAGTGCAGAACCCCAGATGGGCGGTCTTCTCGCCCAACGAAATCTCGCGCTCGTAGACGAATCCCGCCCGGCGGTTGAGCGGGTGAATTTTTTCATTGTTCACATCCGGTTCGACGACGATCCGCTGTGTCGCCGGGTCGCTGAAAAGGAACGCCACGACGGTGTCGATTACCGCCTGGCTGAAACCGTGAATCGACGGGCTGGCGGGGTCCTTCGGCGCGACCAGGAAATGCATGCCCCGGTCACCGGGTTGGACGGCGTATTGCTCGCCGACCGGATCGTGACGGGGATCGTAGCACTCGACCAGGAACGCCGGTTGGCCGTCGTGGAGGCCGATGAGCGCCTGGGCGCCGTCGCTCTGATCCATTTCGCGATAGAACGCCACGACCTGATCGCGGGTATCGCGGCTCATGCCCCAGAAGCGGGCGGTTTCCCGGCTGACCCATTCGAAGACGAGGTCGATATCGCGGCCGAGGTCGAGGGGACGCAGGGCGAGGGTGCCGATGCCCGGCCAGTGGCGACGGAAACGTTCATCGGGCGAATAGAGGCCGCTGGACGACGTGGCCTTCGTCTCGAGATCAGTCACGCTACCTATCGCGTTGGTGATCCTTTCGGCGGGCAGCCGACTCTGAGGGTGATTCATGATTCTCTCCTGGCGAAAATCGGAATTGGAAATCGGGATGTCGAATCGAGGCGCGCGGTGGCGGTCATGCCGTCGCCCGCTGCGGCTGGAATACGCGATCGTCGGGCGCGCCGAAGTCCTGGAAGGTGAAGCCGCGCTCCACCGGATAGACCTCGCGTCCGGCGAGCTCACGGATGATGCAGGCGTTGCGGTAGCAGGCCATGCCGAGATCCGGCGCGACCAGGCCATGGGTATGCAGCTCGGCGTTCTGGACGAAGATGTCGTCCTCGGCCGTGATGCTGTAGTAGCGGCCGACCGCGTAGCGCCCGGCGGCGTCGCGCTGAATCCGCTCCTCGATCGGGGCGAGGAAGGCGGGTGTCTGCGCCGCGTAGCCGGTGGCCAGGATCACGCCCTCCGTCTGGTGTTCGAAGCGCTGGTCCTGCTCGGTGTGGGTGAAAGTGAGATCGAAGCGGCGGTGGGCGGCGTCGAAGTGGCAGCTATCGAGCTGGGCACAGGTCAGCAGGTGGGTATCCACCTTGCCCTGCAGGCTCTTGGTATAGAGCCGGTCGTAGATCGTGTCGATCAGATCGAGATTGATGCCCTTGTAGAGTCCCTTTTGCTGGCGCACCAGTTCGTCACGGGTCGACTCGGGCAGGGCGTGGAAATAGTCGATGTAGTCCGGCGAGGTCATCTCGAGGGTCAGCTTGCCGTACTCCAGCGGAAAGAAGCGTGGCGAGCGGGTGACCCAGTTCAGGGTGTAGTTATGAGTATCGATATCCTCAAGCAGATCGAGGTAGATCTCCGCCGCGCTCTGACCGCTGCCGACGATAGTGATCGCCGACTTCGCCTGTAGCGCGGCCTTGCTGCCGAGATAGCGCGAGGAGTGCACCACGCGCTCGGCCACCGGCTGGCAGCATTCCGGAATCATCGGCTCGTCGCCGGTGCCCAGCACCAGCCGGCGGGCACGATAGATGCAGTCGTTGTCCTGTAAATCGACCCCGTTGTTGGAATGATGAGAGCGAGTATCGCGACAGCGGATGCGGTAGCACTGCTCGGCATCGTCGTAGGTGATGCTCTGGACATCGCGGTTGAAGCGCAGCGACTCGAGCTGCGTGGTGACCCATTGGCAGTACTGGTTGTACTCACTGCGCAGCAGGAAGAAGTCCTCGCGGATATAAAAGTTGTATAGCCGGCCCTTAGATTTCAGATAGTTGAGAAAGCTGAAGCGGCTGGTGGGGTCGGCCAGCGTGACCAGATCGGCCATGAAGGGCGTCTGCAGCGTGGCGTCCTCGAGCAGCAGCCCGGGGTGCCAGTCGAAGCTGGAACGACGCTCGAGAAACAGACCGTCGAGATCGTCGACGGGATCGGTCAGGCAGGCAAGGCCGAGATTGAATGGCCCCAGGCCGACGGCGATGAAGTCGTAGATGCGGCTCAGCATGATGGCGTGCTCCAGACGATTGGCGGGCGCGACGACGAGACCAGGGCTTCGCCGACCTGGACGATGTCCGAGATCAGGGCCATCAGATCCTCGACCCGGGTCATGGGGTTGAGCAGTGTGAACTTGAGGTAGAAACGTCCGTCGACCCGAGTGCCGGCAACGACCGCCTCGCCTCGGCGTGACAGCGTCTGACGGATTTTCTGATTGAGCGTGTCGAGATCGCCTTCGTCGTCCACGCCGTCAGGGCGGTAACGAAACACCAGCGTGCTCAGCGCCGGCGCCATCAGCACTTCGATATCGTCGATGTCGCGCATGGATCGATAGGTGGCGCGCGCCACTTCGACGACGTCGTCGAGATAGCCGCCCAGGCGATCGGCTCCCATCGTGCGCAGGGTCATCCAAAGCTTCAGAGCGTCGAAGCGCCGGGTCGTCTGCAGGCTCTTGTTGACCAGATCCGGCGTGCCGTCCTCGGCCTGATCGCGGGGGTTGAGATAGTCGGCGTGATAGGTGATGTGGCGCAGCTGGCGGCGATCGCGGACCAGGCAGGCGCTGCAGCTCACCGGCTGAAAGAAGGTCTTGTGGTAGTCGACGCTGACCGAGTCCGCCTGCTCGATCCCGGCGAGCCAGTGACGGTGTCGGCGGGATAGCATCAGCCCGCCGCCATAGGCGGCGTCCACGTGCAGCCAGATGCCACGCTGGCGGCAGAGTTCGGCGATCGTCGGGATCGGGTCGATGCTGCCGAAGTCGGTGGTGCCCGCGGTGGCGACGATCGCGAACGGAATCAGCCCCGCCTCGTCGCACTCCTTCAGCGCCATTTCAAGCGCATCGATATCCATGCGTTTGTCGTTATCGCTGGGCACGGCGATCACGGCATCGTAGCCGAGTCCCAATAGTGCGGCCGCCTTCTGCACGCTGAAGTGGCTGAGCTCGGAGGTGAGTATGCGCAGCTGGCGATAGTTCTCCGGAAGGCCATGATGGCGGTTGCCGGCGTGGCCGGGCATCGCTTCACAGGCACTATCGCGAGCGATGCTCAAAGCCATCAGATTGGACTGGGTGCCGCCGCTGGTGAACACGCCATCGGCATCCTCGCCGAGTCCGATACGCACCGCGGTCCAGTCGATCAGCTTCTGCTCGATCAGCGTGGCGCCGGCGCTCTGGTCCCAAGTTTCCACCGCCGTATTGAGCGGCGTGGCGATCGCCTCGGCCAGGATCGACGGCAGCGTGATCGGGCAGTTGAGGTGCGCGACATAGCGTGGATGGTGGAAGTACACGGCGTGATCGAGATAGAGCCGCTGGATTTCCTCGAGACTGGCATCGAGATCGTTCAGGGGCCGGTCGAGATCGATCGCCTCGAACGCGGGCTGCAGTTCGTGCGGGGCGACGCCACTCGAAGGACCCGGCGCCCGGCTCAGCGTGTGCTGGACCCGCTCCATGCATTGCTGCATGCCGCTGCGATAGGCTTCCAGCGACTGCTCACCGAACAGGGCCAGGGTTTCAGGCGAGCCTGGCGGGCGGGCCCGATGCAAGGGGATGGGCGTGGCGAATTCCATGTCATGTCGCATGACGTTTCTCCTGATTGCCTTACTGGCGCCTCATGACAGACAAAGGCGTAGCCGATGCGCCGCCGGGAGCGCGCATAACGAAAGAGAGCGAAACGGTGAGTGATGCGGTGTCGATGAGTGCCGGCCGCATTCTGCAGCCAGCGGTCGATTAGCGCGGGACGTTCTAGAACGGGCCGTGCTGGAACGGGCTGTGTTAGAACGAGATCATGCTAGAACTGATAGGAAACGGTGGCGGTGACATTACGCTCCGCGCCGAAGTAGCAGTACTCGAGCGAGTTACACGAGGCGACGTACTCCTTGTCGAGCAGGTTGCCCACGTTGACCCGGGCGTTGACGCCTTTTAGCCCGACCTGGCTCAGGTCGTAGCCCACGGCGGCGTCCACCAGGGTGTAGTCGCGGACTTTCTCGGTATTGGCCCGGTCGGCGTAGATATCGCCGTAGTACCGCACGCCAACGCCAACATCGAGCCCGTCGAGTGCGCCGTTGTCGAAGGCTCCGTTCTTGAATGAATAGTGACCCCATAGACTGGCCTGATGGCGCGGCGCATAGATGGCGTAGTTACCCTGCTCGCCGGGCACGTCGCTTTTCTCGTAGGTGATGTCGGTATAGCTGTAACCGGCCTGCAAGCGGAAGTTGTCGGTCAGGTAGGTACGCGCTTGCAGCTCGATGCCCTGGGACTGAATTTCGCCCACGGAGCGATAATCGTCGGTCGGCTGCTCCTTGGTCGCCACGTTTTCCTGATTGATCCGGAACAGCGACAAGGTATAGAGATCGCGGCTTTCCGGCGGCTGATATTTGAGCCCGGTCTCCCACTGTTCGCCTTCCATCGGTTCCAGCAGGTCGCCGTTACCGTCGACGAAACTGGTCGGCGTGAAGGCGGTGTTGTAGCTCAGGTAGGGCGCGATCCCGTTATCGAAGCGATAGAGCACGCCGGCACGGCCGCTGAACTGGGTGTCGTCGAGCGTGCTTTCGGTATCGTTCAGATGGTCGGTGTTCTTGATATCGACCCAGTCGTAGCGACCGCCCAGCGTCAGGCGCCAGCGATCGATCGCCATCTGGTCCTGCAGATAGATGCCGGTCTGGGTGAGTTCGTGCCGCTCGTCGTTGGTGACCCCAATCGCACCGACGGGATCGGCTCCGTAGCTGGGGTTGAAGGCATCGATGCTGGGGAAGGTGCCGGCGGTCCATTCCACATCGTTCTGGCGCTTCTGATAATCCACGCCGACCAGCACGGTATGGTCGATGAAACCGCTCTTGAGCTTCGCTTCCACCTGGTTGTCGACGGTCCAGGCATCGAGAGATTCGCGGCCGCCGGAGTAATAACGGTTCAGTTCGTTGGAGTCGGACGACACCCAGCCGTAGCCGTAGACCTGGTTCAGCTCGACGTCCGAATTCAGATAGCGCAATTTCTGACGCCCGGTAACGTTGTCGCTGAAACGGTGTTCGAGGTCATAGCCGAACATGCGCTGCGTACGCTCGAACTTGTCGTAGTCGTCTTCGCCATCGAAGAAATCATTGCTGATGTGGCGGCCGTTATGGCTGCTGACGGCTCCCTCGTAGGGCACGCCGGAGTGGTAACCGCCTTCCGGATCCTTCTGCAGGTAGGCCATGAAGGTGACGGACGTGTCATCGGTTGCATCCCAGGTGATCGACGGCGCGATGGCGTAGCGCTCTTCCTCGATCGGCCCGAACTGGGTATCGCTCTTGCTGCCGATCCCGACCAGGCGATAGGCGACGCGGCTTTCGTCGTCCAGCGGCCCGGAAAAGTCGAACGCGGCGCTGCGCTGGCTGTTGGTACCGGTGCTGAAACGCAGCTCGTTGCGATCCTCGAACAACGGCTTCTTGCTGGTCAACGCCACCAGGCCGCCGGGTGACGAGCGGCCATAGAGCACCGACGCCGGGCCCTTGACGATTTCGACGTTATCCAGAAACCACGGGTCGATCACCATCGAGCTGTAGCCGTTGGTGTCACCCATCACCTTGAGTCCGTCGAGATAGGTGTTGCTCAGGCTGCCGTCGGAGAAGCCCCGCATGACCAGATAGTCATAGCGGTTCGAGGCCCCGACCTGGTTGGTGTAGACCCCGGGCGTGTACTGGGCGGCTTCACGCAGCGTACGCACGCCACGTTCGTCCATTTCCTCGCGATCGACATTGGAAACGGTCTGCGGGGTTTCGACGACGGGTGTCTCGGTCTTGGTGGCGGCAGACTGCCCGGTCACCGTGACGGTATCGAGAGAGGTGCCGCTGGCCGCCGTGCCGGCGGGTGCCGTGGTGGATACCGTATCGTCACCCGTCTGCTGAGCCCAGACTGGGAACGACAGGCAAGCGCAGGCCAGTGCACTTACCGGGTAACGCAGAACATGATGCATGAATGACAGACTCCCCTTGAATGAAACTCGTTCTTATCCATGGACGTTGCCCAGAAGAAGACGGAGGGGAGTCGAATCCCTGAACCGAAATGACAATTATTTTCAATAAGTGGGCCCGGACGGTACACAATTGGCCGAAGGGCGGCGATGATCCACCGAAGCGGGAAGCGGGAAGCGGGAAGCGGGAAGCGGGAAGCGGGAAGCGGGAAGCGGGAAGCGGGAAGCGGCGGACCATGAGCGGCCCGCCGGGTTCGTCTACCAAGCGATGATCGCGAGGATGACCAACGCGAACAACGCCCACTTGATCGCGTAGTAGAGGGGCTTGTTGCGCTTTTTCAGCGCCTTGCCCTGTCGGCGTACGGCATAGATGTACTTGAAAGCGCGATTCAATCCGCCGGTGCGGTCGCTGTCATCGTTGGGCGAGCTGGCGGCGGCCATCACCGTGCGGCCAAAGAAATGGTTGAGGCTGCGCGCCCAGCCAAACTTCATCGGCCGTTCGATATCGCAGAATAGGATGATGCGATTCTGATCCGACCCGTTCTCGGCACGGTGTAGATAGGTCTCGTCGAACATCACCGCCTCGCCGTCGCGCCAGCTGTACTTTTCACCATCGACATCGATATAGCAGCGGTCGTCGTTGGGTGTGATCAAGCCCAGGTGATAGCGCAGCGAGCCGGCGAAAGGATCGCGATGCAACGTCAAGTGGCTGCCTGCCGGCAGTTCGGCGAACATCGCCGCCTTGACGTTGGGAATGCCGGCCAGCAGCTGCGTGGTCCGCGGGCAGAGTTGCTCGGCCGAGGCATGGCTTTCGCCGTACCACTTCAGATAGAAGCGCTTCCAGCCGCGCCGGAAGAACGAATTGAAACCGGCATCGTCGTAGCGCGACGAAGCCTTGATATGATCCTGCAGCGCCATCGCCTCGTCTCGGATCGTCTCCCAGTTGCCGGTCAGTCGTTCGAGTTCCGGATAGCTCGCCAGATCGTGATAGGGACGATCCCTGTCGCGACCGAAGAGCGTCATCAGTGCATTGATCGGCGCCATGAAGGTGGAGTGGTCGGAGGCCTGGCGCAGCGGCTTGTGGCGTACGCGACCGCGGTAGTGTGTATAAAGCACACTAGCGAGGAAGAGCAGTATGAGAATCCATTTGATCATTGGGGAAACGTTCCAGGGGCTAGCCAGTCGCGATAGCGGTCGACGCAATCGCATGTCGCGCAAATGATTTGTTGGCTTACTATTTTCCCTGAATCAGGATCAGCGTCAACAGATACTCATCGATGGCCGTGACGTGGCCGGATAGGCGGCTACCCGCCGGCCACTGTGACGACAACGTCTTGAGTAGTTCGATGGTGACCAAGCCCTCGCTGGCATCCCAGGCGATCAGCCGGGCGTCCGGAAAGTAGAAGCGCCGATGCACCAGCGGATAGAGCGCCTTGAACAGGCTCTCCTTGAGCGAGAACACCAGCGTCACGAATTCCCCCTGTCTTGCGGCGGGCAGCCGGTCGAACCAGGCCTGTTCCGATGCCATCAGAATCTGCGGCGCCAGACGCCGGGCGCGCTCATTGCTCATCACGACCTCGGCATCCAGCCCGACGCTCTGAAAGTCCGGTCGCCTGGCGACGACCGCTGCCGCGAGGCCCCGGCTATGGGTGATCGAGCCGACGGTATCGGCGGGCCACTCGGGGAGCTGTTCGGCGTCCTGCGCGGGTGTCGACGGTGACCCTGTTAACGCCGCTAGCGCGCGCCGAGCGGCGAGGCGGCCACCCACGAACTCCGCCCGCCGTTTGGCGGCGGCGGTCTCTAGGCGGCTCGGCAGAGAAACATGCCAGGTGGCGGGATCGATATCACATAGCGCTTCGGTCTCGAAACGCAGGGCGCTGAAATGCGCGCCCGGGAAAGGCCGGAGCCAAGGCCATTCGACCACCGGCGAATGGCAGCCCGGCGGAAAGGTATCGATAGCGGTTGTCGGATCAGGCATCGATCAACGATCGACCAGCACGGCGTTAAGCTCGACCGGCACGTCATCGCCGATCTGCTGGTAACCCATCAACGACAGGATCGAACGCACGTTCTGGTTCTGCATCAATTCCTTGCCGTCCAGCGAGACCGGCTCGGCATTGCGTACGCGCACCACGCCGTCCGCCTCGCGGGTGAAACGCACCGGCAATTTTTCCTGGCGCTGCTCGCCGTTGGAATCCGTGCGCAGGGTCAAGATCTCGACCGTCGACTGGCCGACCTTCAATGAATTGATCCGCTCCGGCGGCAGTTGCGTGACGACGGTGACCAGCGTGGTGTTGGTCAACGACGACATCCACGGCGGCAGATCGCCCAGCCGATCGAGCACGTCTGTCTGGTTGAGTCGCACGGGCAGCTTCAACGTGCCGTCCGCGCTGATCTGGCCTTCCATGCGGCGCAGCGAGTGCTCGTGGGTAATCGACTCACCGCCGCTGGTGATCTCGGTCACCGTGGCCGTCACCCGGGACTGATTGGGGTCGAGCTGCCACGCGGCCTGGGCCAGGCCGCAGAATGTCACCAGCCCCGCAGCCAAGCCGATGCCGGTGATACGGCGAATGATCGTGTTCGATGACATCATGTCCTCCCTGGACGTTCCTGACCTTCAACAGCGGCTGGCCTGTGCCGGCCGCTTTGGTTATCATACGGCTCCCGCGTTTTAGGGCCTATAGCTCAGTTGGTTAGAGCAGGGGACTCATAATCCCTTGGTCGCAGGTTCGAGTCCTGCTGGGCCCACCAATAAATCAGTGGTTTACGGGATTATTCGACAGCGGTCTCAATGCTTGGTTGCGGTTTGGTTGCTGATCCGTGGCAACTTGGTCACCACGCTTTCCCACCTTGCCGGATCTGCATGAGCATAGCGGCTGGTCACCGCGAGCGACGAATGGTCGAGCAGATCCCTGATGCTCGTCAGTGCTTCCCCCTTGCTGGCCAGCAGCGAGGCGTAGCAGTGCCGCAGATCGTGGAAGCGAATATCAGGGCGACCAATCTTCTCCCTGGCTTTCTCGAACGCACCACGGACTCTGTCATCGTCGTATCGAACGGCAGGCCTTCCACCAGCGGTAGGGCTTCCTCTGTCAGAGGAACGACCCTCGGTTTCCCGCTCTTTGTCTGATTGGGCCTGAGCACGATGCGACCATTGTAAACATTCGCCGGTTCGAGTCCCATCAGCTCCCCTCGCCTCATGCCTGTCAGCATTGCCAACAAGATTACCTTGCGCTCGATCCTGTAGCGTTCCAGTACCACTTCCAGCAGTTCGGCAAGCTCCATCTCGGTCAGGTAGACGTGTCGTTCGTTCTTGGGCGATGGCTTGCGCAGCTTCCCGTCGAGCGGTAGGTCGATCCAGTCCCATTCGCGATACGAAAGCGAGAGCACCCGCTTGACGACCTGGATACGATTGTTGATGGTCGACTGCGCCAGCCCCTTCTCCTTGAGAGCCTTCTGCAATCTACGCGTCGCGTCCAGTAGTTCCTGCCCGATGATTACGCCGGGGGTGTGCTCGTCCATCCATCTGGCCACCAGCAGGATGTGTTGCTTTTGCGAGCGGACGCTTCCTGCAAGGCGACGAAACCCACCCCGAGGATATCGAGGCGATCCGGCAGGCCCTGGCAGCCTGTACCGATGTGCAAGTCACGTTGCTCAATTACCGGAAGGACGGCACGCCCTTCTGGAATCGGTTGGCGATCAGCCCCGTCATCGACCATGGTGGCCGCTGCACCCACTTTATCGGTATCCAAGAGGACATCACACAGCAGCGGAGCCAGGAAGCCCAAATTGCCTACCAGGCAACCCACGACCTACTCACTGATTTGCCCAACCGGCCAGCGCTCGAGGACCGCCTCGCGCATGACCTTCGGTTGAGTCAGAAGTGCCAGAACCTGCTAGCGGTGATGTACCTCGACCTCGATGGGTTCAAGGCGATCAATGATGCCTTGGGACACCCCATCGGCAATCGACTACTGATGGCCATCGCCGACCGTCTTCGTCAGCTGCTCGGTCCCGGCGATACTCTGGCCCGCCTCACCGGAGACGAGTTCGCCTTCCTGATGCCTGGCCTCAAGACTCGCGAGGAGATCGCAGCCGCCGCTGAGCGTATCCACGCGGCCCTGGAACACCCGTTCGAGATCGAAGGGCGCGCTTTGCACATCAGTACCAGCATCGGTGTCGCCTGCAGCGATGAGAACATTCATCAGGCCTACGAATTGATACAACATGCTGGCCTGGCCGTTGCGGCGGCGAAACGGCAGGGACGCAACACTCGGCAGTGGTACCAGGAGGGCGGAAGACAAAACAACAGCGAGAACGTGCTGCTACGTCATGATCTTCACACTGCGCTGCGTGACAACCAGTTCGAGCTCTACTACCAACCGGAGGTCGATGCCGTCAGTGGTCAGATTCGCAGCGTTGAGGCCCTGGTCCGCTGGCACCACCCAAGTCATGGAATAGTGTCTCCTGGCATTTTCATTCCTATCGCCGAGCAAACCGGCCAGATTATACCCTTGGGCCGCTGGGTGCTGCGACAGGCCTGCCGGCGCCTGGCCGACCTGTGCGCCAAAGGCGAGTGAGTGTTCCCGGTGGCGGTCAACATCTCGGCGCTGCAGTTCCTCCGCGACGGGTTCCTCGACGAGGTGCAACGCCTTCTGGACGAGACCGAGCTTCCCCCCGAACTCCTCGAGCTGGAGATGACCGAAAGCATCCTGTTGGGCGGTGCCGAGCAGGCCATCGAGACGATCCGCATCCTACGCGGCATGGGTATTACGGTTGCCATCGATGATTTTGGTACCGGGTTCTCGAGCCTCAGCTACCTGCGCGATCTTCCCATCCACAAGATCAAGCTGGATCGCGCCTTCATTCAGGACATCCTGACCAATCGCAGCAACGCCGCCATCGTCCAGGGCATCATCACCATGGTCCATCACATGGGCCATCATATGGGCCTGGTCGGGGTCGCCGAAGGCATCGAGGAGCGCGAACAGCAGCAGGAACTGGTTCGTCGCGATTACGATTTGCTGCAGGGTTTCCTCTTCGCTAGGCCCATGCCGTTGAAAGATCTCTTGGCGCTGCCCGACATCCTGCCGGCGATGGCCGTCCCGTAATCCTCGCGCTCCAGGCATGCCCCGGCTTCCTACCGTGGCTTTTGCGATTATGGCGATCCAGCTCGCATGATGGGGGGTTCATCCCAGCGGGTCGTATAGCGGGGAGACCGATATGCGCAACGCAGATGCCAAGACGCATTCTTTCTTCCGCCGCCAAGCTTTATCGTGCCGGCGCCCAGCTCTCGGTTCAGCTTGTCCAGCGTCGCCATCAGTCGCTCGGAGCGTTCACGCTCTTCATCGCTCTGCTGGTTCATCAGTATATCCAGCTGCTCTTGATCGGTGAGGTCGGTGAGCATCACGCCTACCTTCTGGTAAAGAAAGCCCTGCTTATATAGCGCCCTGAGGCCCTGTGACGCTGCACGGACAATAAGCCGGCTGTCGTCGGTAGGGCTAGGCAGAGGAAGGAGGATGCTCTCGCTATGCTGCGGCAGGCCTTCGCAAAATGGATTGGTTTTCACGAACACCAGCAATGCCCGTGCGAGACTCTGCTGGCTGCGTAGTTTCTCCGCGCCGCGGCTCGCATGGTGCCTAATGGCCTCATGCAGCTCCAGGCGATCGCCGGTCAGCCGGCCGAAGCTGCGGCTGGTCATGATCCGCTTTTTGGGAACCGACATGTCGTCGAGCTCAATGCAGTCTCGCCCGCGCAACTCCCAGACCGTGTGCTCCAGAACAATATTGAAATCCATTTACTAATAAAGTGAATTAAAAGGGCATTTTCTCTGCCAATGGGCGCATTTGTACTAGTCATTGGCATTAGAAAATGACGCTGGCCATATTCGTTACTACCAGCGGAAATGAACGCTATTCATCGAAACATATGAAGACGAGGCATAGACGCGAATAGTGCAAGTGCCGTCCAAGCTGGTACAGCGAACCTTTTGAATGAAGCGAGGAGATAACAAGATGCAACTGCCGTCACTGATCGAGATCCCCAATGGCGAAAAGGTGGTGCCGACCTTCTCGGACAGCGAAATGCAGGACCGGCTGGCACGCCTGCGATCCTATATGGCTCAGCAAGATGTCGATGTGGTGGTGCTAACGTCCTACCATAACATCAACTATTTTAGCGACTTCGTTTACTGCAAGTTCGGTCGTGATTATGGCTTGGTCATCACCCAGGATCGATTCACCACCGTTACCGCCAACATTGATGGCGGACAGCCTTATCGTCGCAATCGGCTGGGTGAAAATATCGTCTATACCGACTGGCAGAAAGACAATTTCTTCAAGGCAGTCAAGCAGCTCTGTGAGGGCCATCGTCGTGTCGGTATCGAATACGATCATCTGACGCTGCAGAACAAACAGAAGTTGGAGGATGCGCTGGGTGATGGAGAGCTAGTTGACATCGCTGGGCCGACCATGAAGATGCGCATGATCAAGTCCGCCGAGGAAATCGCGTTGATTCGTCAGGGCGCCCGCATTGCCGATGTGGGCGGTGTGGCCGTGCGTGACGCCATTGCCGCGGGCGTGCCGGAGTACGAGGTATCCTTGGCAGGTCAGGCTGCTATGGTGCGCGAGATCGCCAAGACCTATCCCAATAGTGAACTGATGGATACTTGGGTGTGGTTCCAGTCTGGCATCAACACCGACGGGGCGCACAACCCGGTTACCAGCCGCCGTGTTCAGCCGGGTGATATCCTGAGTCTCAATACCTTTCCGATGATCTCCGGCTACTATACTGCGTTGGAGCGCACCCTGTTCTGCGAGCATGCCTCCGAGGAACACCTACGGCTGTGGGAAGCCAACTGTGAGGTTCACTGCCGCGGCCAGGAGCTGATCAAGCCCGGCGTGCGCTGCTGCGATATCGCCCACGAACTCAACGAGATCTTCGCCAAACACGACCTGCTCAAGTATCGCACCTTCGGTTACGGTCATTCCTTCGGAACACTGAGCCATTACTATGGTCGCGAGGCAGGCCTCGAGCTGCGCGAGGATATCGAGACGGTGCTTGAGCCCAACATGGTGGTCTCCATGGAGCCGATGATCATGGTCCCCGAAGGGCAGCCCGGCGCCGGCGGCTACCGCGAGCACGATATTCTGGTGCTCAACGAGCATGGCGCCGAGAATATCACCGGCTTCCCGTACGGTCCGGAGCACAATATCATCAAGTAAGTTTCTGAATACAAAGGGGGGAGTTAGGCTCCCTCTTTCTTGATGATAGAGTTCTGGGGAAAACGAGATGAATAATGTCAAGATAGAAAATCTGGATTGGATGACCTACAAGGCGCTCACCGAGAACGGGCAATGCAAGGTTATCCTTCCGGTCGGTGCCATCGAGCAGCATGGCCCGCATATGTCGCTCAATCCTGATGTACTGATTCCCAGCCATATTGGCGAACAGGTGGCGGCACGCGGCAACAATATGCTGGTCGCACCGCCCATCAGTTACGGTTACAAATCACAGGTGAGGTCTGGCGGCGGAAATTTCTTCCCCGGTACGACCTGTGTATCGGGGGCTTCGCTGGAGAACTATGTCTTCGATGTGCTGCAGGCCTATGTCAATCATGGTAATCGTGAATTCATATTGATCAACGGGCACTTCGAAAACTCCATGCACCTCTGTGAGGCGGCCGACAGGCTGGTCAACAAGTGCAAGGTCGAGGGAATATCGATAAGGATATACCTCTTGTCCTACTGGGATTTCATCAGCGAAGAGACTGTCGCCAAGGTGTTCCCGGATGGCTTCACCGGATGGGCCGTGGAGCATGGCGGAGTGCTGGAAACCTCGATCATGCTGAAGATTCATCCCGAACTCGTCGACATGTCCAAGGCCGTGGATGTCGAGCCGGCCAGCTTCCTCCCCTACGATGTCTTTCCTCCTGACCCGAGCTGGGTCGCGCCCTCTGGCACGCTCTCATCGCCACTGAAAGCAACATCGGAAAAGGGAGAAATGATCCTGGAAGAGTGTATATCGGGAATCGTATCGCACTTGAATTGAGTCACTGGCCATGTGCCTCGAGACATGCTCGGGGCCTGTGATGTCTGGGACGATGCCGAGTACAATAATAGTGAGGTGTCAAGATGCCTAAGAAAGAACCGGTAGCGATCCCCCGTTTCACGGGGCGAGACCTGCCTCCCGTCGGTCGACTGGTCATCCAGTTCACTCCGCCCATCGCCATCATTGCGCTGATCGCGATGGTGCTTCGCAACCCCGATGGCGTCGCCTCGGTCATCTTCGACCTGAGGACCTATGTCACGGGGGGATTTACCTGGCTGTTTGTCCTCTACTCCCTCTTTGCCGTGGCAGTCTGCGGCTGGTTGGCATTCAGTAAGGTCGGCAGCAGGGTTCGATTGGGCGGTCCCAAGGCGAAACCCGAATACAGCAATTTCGCCTGGTACTCGATGCTCTTCGCCTGCGGTCAGGGCATCGGCCTGATTTTCTGGTCGGTGGCCGAGCCGATCATGCTGCGCGATGCCAGCCCGGTCTTCGAGGCGATGGAAGGCAATGTGGCGGGCGGTGGTATCGTCTGGGCGTATTTCCACTGGGGCTTCACCGCCTGGGCCATGTACTGCGTCGTCGCGGTATGTCTGGCCTATTCGCATCACAATCTGGGCAAGACCCTGACCTTCCGTGAGGCGACGGTGGACCTGCTGCCGCGCTGGGCGCGGGGCGGTGCCGGCGTAGTGGTCGAGTTGCTGGCGATCATGGCCACCATCCTTGGGCTCTCCACCTCCTTCGCCTTCGCCGCCATGCAGTTCACTGCGGGTCTCACATCATTCACTGGCGTGACTTCCGGACCGACCATCTGGTTGTTCGTCATCGTGGGCCTCGGGACCGCCGCAGCGATCTCGGCCTTCTTCGGCATCAGCAAGGGGATGCGCCTGATCAGCGAGACGAACTCCATCCTGAGCGTTGTGCTGGTGGTGGCCGCCTTCATCTTCGGCCCCACGCTGTTCATTATTTCCAACATCACTCAGACCTTCGGTTCCTATTTCGCCAACTTCGTGCCGATGAGCTTCTGGACGGATGCGCCGAGCACCGCCGAACCACTGGCTTCCTGGCAGCAGAGCTGGAACGGCTGGTGGACAGTGTTCATCTGGTGTTGGGTGATCGCCTTCTCACCCTTCGTGGCCGGCTTCATCGCCCGTATCTCGCGGGGGCGCACGCTGCGTGAATTCGTCATTGGTGTCACTATCATTCCTTCCCTGATCGTCATGCTGTGGATCGGTGTGCTGGGCTCTGCGGCCATCTACTATGACGACAAGAGCGGACGCGGAATCACCGATGCGGTGAACGCGGATGTCGCCAGCGGCCTGTTCGCCATGCTGGAATCCATCCCGCTGGTAGGCAGCCTGCTGCTGGTGGTGGCGACGGTGCTGGTGGCCACATACTACGTGACCTCCCTGGACGCTGGCACCTATGCCCTGGCGGACTTCGTCTCCGCACCCAAGCGCGCGGGCGCCTGGTTCCGGGTGGTGCTGGTGCTCAGCATCGGCGCGGTGGCCACGGTGCTGCTCACCCTCGGGGGAAGCGGCGTCGTCGATACGGTCCAGACCGGGACCATCATCGGCGCCTTCCCCTTCTCCATCGTGATCCTGCTGATGATCGTGAACACCATACGTCGTCTGCTCAACCGGGACCGGGCGATCATGGAACTCGAGAAGGTGGTTAATAACCCCGACCCCAATGTGAAGCTCGAGGTCGACAGCGAAGGGGAGGTCCAGGCGATCCCCGGCGACAACTTGAAGCCAAGCGTTTCAGGTACCTGACGGTACTTTTCCGTCACTCGCCAGAGGCTATGCCGAGACTGTCATGACGGAGCGTGCGCCCCGAAGGTAACTGGCTTGCTGGTCATCACCCTGACCGGCAGGCCAGTTTGCGTTGCGTAGACAGGTGCCACTCGGGGTCGTCGCGACGTAAGCGATCCACTAACCCCACATGTACCCACCTGACTCAGATCGGTAGCGTGTCCTTCCACCGCCAAGGCAGCAGCGCATCGAGATCGTCATCCTCACCCAGCGTCGGTAACGTCTCGAACACGAACCGCAGATACTGATAGGGCACCAGGCCGTTGGCCTTGGCCGTTTCGATCAGGCTATAGATCGCGGCGCTGGCGTGAGCACCGCGTGGCGTGTGGCTGAACAGCCAGTTCTTGCGGCCCACCACGAAGGGTCGGATGGCGTTCTCGGCCGGGTTGGCGTTCTCGGCCGGGTTGTTGTCCAGCGGGATCAGACCGTCATCGAGGAAGCGCGTCAGACGCGCCCACTGTCCGTGCAGATAGTGCAACGCCTTGTCCAAGGCGCTCTTCGGCAGTACCTGATTGACCGACTTGTCGAGCCAGGTGCGCAGTTGGATGATCAACGGGCGGCTCTTCTGCTCACGCAGTGCCAAGCGAGCCTCGGGCTCCAGCGCCTTGGCCTGCGTCTCCACGGCATAGAGCTTGCGGATCTGGTTGAGCGCCCAGTCGGCCTTGCCGGTCTTGCCCTTAGGCTGGACCTTCTGCGCCTCGACGAACTTGCGGCGCGCATGGGCCCAACAGCCGGCGTGGGTGATGCCATGACGGCGCACGACCTCGGCATAGCCTTCATAGCCATCGGTGACCAGGCGACCGGCATAATCCCCCAACAGGCGCACGGGCACCCGACCGGCTCGGCTGGCGTCATAGTCGAACAGCACGACCTGTTGCCCGGGTGGGCCACCGCGCTGCAGCCACATATAGGACGTCGAACTCGCCGCTCGGTCGGTTTCCTGATTGACCTGTAACGTCGTCTCATCCATGTGGATCAGCGGGCCGGTCAGCAGATGTCGACGCAGGGCCTCGATCAGCGGCGTGAGCCGCTCACCGACCTGAACCATCCAGCGCCAGGGTGTTACGCGGGATCTCTGCGCCATGACGGGCAAAGGTCTGGCTCTGCCGATACAGCGGCAGCGCATCCTGGTACTTGGCGGTGGCCACATAAGCCAGCAGCGTGGCGCTGGCATTACTCTTGGGGAGTAACTTGGCCGGCGCCGGGGCGATCTGTACGCCCTCTTCGCAGGTCGGGCAGGCGTACTTGCGCCGCACATGGCGGATGACTTCGATCCGCGCCGGGACGACATGGAGCTCTTCGCTGACCTCCTCACCGATGACCTTGAGCTCGGTACCGTCTTCGGTGCAGTGACGGGTGTCCTCGGGAAGCTCATGAACGACCTCGACGCGCGGGAGTTCGGGCGGCAAGGCGATGCGACCGCCACGGGTACGGCGTTGGGTCGGTGCCGGTTCGGCAGCCGGCGTGGTGTCGTCTTCGTCGTCGGCAGCCACATTTTCCTCATCCACGGCCACTTCGGCCTCGTTGATGAGAAGATCACCCTGCTCGACACGGTACTTCTCGGTAGAGGGGCCGAACTGGCGCTCGATGGCCAGCCTGAACTGCTCGAAGAGTGACTGCCTGGCCGCTTCCCACTGGGCTTCCTTCTTCGCCATCAGACGATGAAGGTGGGCGATCTCCTCTTGCTGGGACTGCACTTGTTGCTGCAGCCGGGAGACCGTATCGGATGACGAGGAAGCCGGCGAGTTCATGCGGCTATTTTACCAAAAGCCGCTGTAAACGGCAGTAAAATGTCATCCAACCGATTGAAAAGCCAAGGCCTTATGCGGCTGCATGGCGCTGAGGTTATAGCCATCGAGTAGCCAGTTTAGTTCCTGGCCCGAGAGTGTCACGGTGTCGCCTGTCAGCCGGTCGGGCCACTTGAAGCGCTCGCGTTCCAGGCGCTTGTACCAGACGACGAAGCCGTTGCGCTCCCAGAACAGCAGCTTCACCTTGTCGCGCCGACGATTGCCGAACACGAACACCGCCTCCTCGAAGGGGTTGAGTTCCATCGCTTCCTGGACCAGCAGCGCCAGGCCATCGATCTGCTTGCGCATGTCGACCGGCTCGCGGCACAGATAGACCCGCAGTCCAGTGTCTGGCCGAATCACTGGGCCACCTCCACCGCGACGAAACGCAACGGCCGATGACGCGGAGGAACCGGCACGCCCTGAACCGCCAGGCGCTGTTCCCAGGTCAGCAGCGAAGTCAGTGCCAGACCCTGCTCCTCGGCGTACCTACTCAGCGCTAGTTGTCGCGCCGAGGCATGGAATAGATGGCCCAGCCAGAAGGCCTGGGTCGAGGTCAGCTCGTTCATGATGTCCTCCGCTGAAAAAGAGGGCATCAGTGTGATCGGCACCCATCAGTTCAGGTAGATGGGGTTGGTGGATCGCTTACGTCGCGACGGCACACCTGTCACAGATTGGCGATCCCGGATCTCAGGAAGTCCAGCACATGGCGTGAGGCCACGTTGAGCTCGGGCTCCTTGTAGTAGAGGCCGATGCAGGCGCGCTCCAGGGCGGGAAGGGCAGTCGTGCTTTCGGCATGCCTGAGATGGCCCGGTATGACGGAACGTGCCATGGCGGTGATGCCGAGTCCTTCCTCCACGGCGGAGAAGATTCCGAGCAGGCTGGTGCTGGTGTACATGAAACGATAGGCGTGCTGCTGGGAGTGTAGCGCCTCTTCCATGATCGAACGGTAGACGCACCCTTGGGGATAGGCGATCAAGGGGGTCGGGTCATCGTCGCCGCTGGCGTGGTATCCCTCTTTAAAGACCCAGTCGAGGCTTTCCAGCCGGTAGTCCCGAGAGTCCCTGTCCTCGCTCTCCTTGGCACGCTCCATGGCAAGGGCAATATCATAGCGCCCTTTCAGATATCGTTGAAGTATCACCTTGCTGATTTCGCAATCGACTTCCACGATGATATTAGGATATGTCCGGGAAAGGTTTTTAAGTGCCTTGGGCAGGAAAGCCAGTTCGAAATCGTTGGGTATTCCCAGCCTGACCTTTCCGGAAATATTATCCCCTCTTACCTTGGCAATAACCCGGTCATTGATTTCCAATATATTTCGAGCGGATTCGTATAAATACTCCCCATCCTCAGTCAATTCCAGGCTCGAACCTCTCAGGAATATCTTTGTGTTAAGGAGCTCTTCTAGTTTTTTTATCTGTAAGCTTATGGCGGGCTGCGATCGCCCCAAAAGCTCTCCAGCACTGGTGAAGCCTCCTAAGTCCTTGATTGTGACAAAGGTTCTCAGAAGATCGGTAGGTATATTGGTCATCGTTCTGCCATTTTAGTAACTGATACTGCCATTAAGTATACAAATTAGCGTATGTCTTGCACGTAAAATATCTTGAAGAAGCCAAAGAGGGCGAAATTACGAGGTTTGCCTTCATGAGCTCAAAGAACAAGAGGTAGTAAAATGGATTCCTGGGTATTGACTACTTTTTTGATATTGAACTGCTACATGATGATCCATGCTGGTTCCGCTTATCTCCGAAGGGAGCTGAAAATAAAAACCACAAATGGCCCGATGAAGAGGTGAGTATGGATGCCTACCAGCTATTCAACTGGGGTTTGCTGTTCCTGGCTTTTGGCCTATTGATTTATTTAGGTTACCTCTCGTCGCGCTACATGAACAAGGACGACGAGGGAGGCTTCTTGGTCGCGGGCCGATCTTTAGGTGCCTTCGTAGGGGCGGGCACCATCGTGGCGACCGGCTTCAGTGGCTGGGGCTTTATGGGCTCGCCCGGAGTCACTTACGAATTCGGGGCCATCGAGGTGTTGGGCAATTTTTTCTTCGCCCCCGCCATGATGATCGCCGTGCTGTACTTTGCTCGTTTTCTGCAGTGCAAGGCGATGGGCATGGGTAGCAACACCATCCCCGAGTATATCGCACAGATCCATGGAGGCGGATCCATGGGGCGGGTGATCCAAGGTGTTGCAGCATTGATCACCATCGTGCTGCTGTTAGTTTTCCTGACTAGCCAGATCAAGGCCGTCGGCCTTCTAGGCGCTAGCTGGTTGGGTATCGAGCTTGACCAGAGTGCGATCCTGATGGTCAGTGTCATCATTATTTATACCATGCTGGGCGGTCTGGCGGCGGTGGCCTGGACCGATACCGTCATGGTCTGCGGTATGGCCTTGGCAGCCATCATTATCCTGGTACAGATCCTCACCTCGGTGAATTTGGGTGACTGGGAAGTGTCCTTGAATGCCATCGATCCGGAGTTGCTCAACCCGACAACTGGTGGGCCTTACGGTGACTCCATCAGCACTGTCTTCCTGGTGTTGCCTTACGCCTTTCTTTTTACTGCCGTGCTACCGTTCATGGCGATTCGCTTCTTGGCTTTCAAGCCTGATGTCAAACTGCACAAGGTGGGAGTTTATGTGGCCATCTTCGGTGCCCTGCTGAGCTTGATTCCGATTGTAGGGCTTTATGTCCGCATGCGCTTACCGGGTCTCGCCGACCCTGATAACGCCATGCCGGTCTACTTGGAAACCTTTATGCATCCGGCCATTCAAGGGGTCATCACCTTGTTTATCATCTTCGCCATGAAGTCTACCGCTAACTCTCTACTGCACACCGTCGCCTCAGCTACCTCCCACGACCTGCGCCGGGCTCTGTTCAATAATGGATTGAGTGATTCGAAAACAGCGTTGTTCGTCAATCGAGGCGCCGTGATTGTGCTTGGTGTCGTCGCGCTGCTCATGATGCTTTACGCACCTCCCTTTATGTTGTCCTGGCTGGGGATTCTCGGCACAGGTACGCTACTGGCTAGCATGATCGGCCCAGTATTCATTTCCACCTTTTGGCAGGGTTCCGCTTGGGGCGCGCTAATCGCCATGTTGGTTGGCTTCGCAACCAGCGGATATATGATGTTATTTGCCGATGTTGGCTGGCTAATTGGCCCCTTGACTGGATGTGTCTTTTCTTCGCTCTGCTATGTGGGCGTATCCCTTCTTACCCATCACTACAACGTGGCCAGAACTCCGGCGAAGTAAAAGCCAACCCGGGGTCATGGCAGGTTTGCCATGGCCCTCTGTGGCTCAGCCTCAATTTTTGGTTTACAGAACACGGTATTGCAATCGCAGGATGTAAATATTACTAATTTGGTGAGAGCTATTCTGTATTCGAAGTAATGTAACGTCACCTGAAATTCTTGTCGCACTCCATGCGTGGTCCAGTTTAATGAAGCTATATTTACTATCGGATATAACCCATGCGTGACATGTTGGTACTCTGTTTCGCCTACGCGATCAGCCTGTTCTATCGGGGCATGATCTCGGTTATTGCACCGGAAATATCGACTGATATTTCTGTAAGCGAAAGTGGCTTGGGATTGCTTTCTTCGACCTTTTTCATTAGCTTTGCGGTTGCTCAGGTGCCCAGTGGCCTGGCGCTGGATCGGCTTGGTGCACGTCTAAGCATCGGCCTGTTTATGTGGTTAGCAGTACTAGGTACTCTATTATTTTCGATGGCTAGTTCAACCTCGCTTGTATTCGTTGGGCAAGTGTTTATAGGTGTTGGCTGTGCTCCGGTATTTACCGGGACGATGCTAGTCATAGGCCGCAATTATCCCCCCAGCCGTTTTACCTACTACATTACACTAATAATTGCGGTTGGCAGCATCGGTGATCTGCTCGGCACTACTCCGTTGGCTCTCTTGGCCGAATGGCTGGGATGGCGATCTGCACTGCAAGTTGTCACGGTGTTGTCCGCATTAACGGCTAGCTGCTGCCTGTTGGGGCTGAAGCCAGACCGTCCTGATGGCATAAACCATTCGCTAAAAAAAATGCTGCAGGGGATGGCACGTGTCACCACCGTACGGGGGTTATGGCCGATCATCCCTATGTTTTTGACCAGCTATGCGGTATTGATGGCTATTCGTGGTCTCTGGAGTGGTCCTTACCTGGCCGAGGTGTACTCCTTGGGCACCGACGAGCGGGGCAACATTATACTCGCAATGTCGATTGCGTTGGGGATTGGAACTTTCATGCTAGGCATATTGGACCGTTTGCTTAAAAGAACCAAGCAATTGGTAATTGTCAGCTCAGTACTGACCTTGATTCCCTTGCTTGTGTTGGCGATATATCCGTCTGAGGGCCCCTATTTTGCAATGTGGGCCTTCGTTGCAGTAGGTTTTTTTGGTTTTAACTACCCATTGTTAATGTCTCATTGTCGAAGCTTTCTGGCGCCGGTCTATTATGGTCGTGGGATGGCGTTTCTGACGGCGTTGAGCTTTATCGGTGTCGCGCTTATTCAAAGTGCCAGTGGGTGGATGATGGGGCTGGCATATGAAAACCAAGTTAATCCAAGTGAGCAGTACCAATTGCTATTTCTCCTGCTCGCTGGCGTGCTCATGCTAGCGACGATGACTTACTGCTTTAGCGACCCACAAGGGAGCGGGAGTGAACCACTTTAATAATTCGGTAATTCGGTAATTCGGTTGGCGACTTAGCATTTATGACAGTCGAGCCGCTACTAACGTTATTCATAAATGAGAAAGTAGAGTCTTGTAAAGATTGTTTCGAAATTTAAAGGTTGGATTTTGTTCTTTTTTCCCTGGCTAATAGCGAGATAAGAATTTCAAATTTTTCTCACTGACAGGTTGCCGATAGATTCAAGGGACACCCTGCTCACTACCGATAACAACAGGAGTCAGTCATGAATCAGGTCGGTCTCGCCACTTTCGATTCGCAGATCGCCACCGCCATCGCCGATGAGGTGGCTCGCCAAGAGGCGCACGTCGAGCTGATCGCCTCGGAGAACTACACCAGTCGGGCCGTGATGGAGGCCCAAGGCACCCAGCTGACCAACAAGTACGCCGAGGGCTATCCGGGCAAGCGCTACTACGGTGGCTGCGAGCACGTCGACGTAGTCGAGCAGCTCGCCATCGAGCGTGCCTGCGATCTGTTCGGCGCCGACTACGCCAACGTTCAGCCGCACTCTGGCGCCCAGGCCAATGCCGCAGCCTTCATGGCGCTGGTCAAGCCCGGTGACACCGTGCTCGGGATGAGCCTGGCCCACGGCGGTCACCTGACCCACGGGGCGGCACCCAACTTCTCTGGCAAGTACTACCACGCCGTGCAGTACGGCCTGAATCCTCAGACCGGAGAGATCGACTACGAAGAGGTCGAGCGCCTGGCGCGCAGCCACAAACCGAAGATGATCATCGCCGGATTCTCGGCCTACGCACGGGTGGTTGATTGGCGGCGTTTCCGTGCCATCGCCGATGAGGTAGGCGCCTGGCTGATGGTGGACATGGCCCACGTCGCGGGGCTGGTAGCGGCGGGCCACTACCCGAGCCCGCTGCCTCACGCTCATGTGGTGACTACCACTACCCACAAGACGCTACGTGGCCCACGGGGCGGCCTGATTCTCTCCGCTCATGGTGATGAGGCGCTGTACAAGAAGCTCAATGGCGCGGTTTTCCCCGGTCAGCAAGGCGGCCCGCTAATGCATGTGATCGCCGCCAAGGCGGTGGCCTTCAAGGAGGCGATGAGCCAGGAGTTCGTGCGCTACCAGCAGCAGGTGATCGACAATGCCCGCGCCATGGCCGAGATCTTCCTGGAGCGGGGCTATGAGGTCGTCTCCGATGGCACCGACGACCATCTATTCCTGGTCTCGCTGATCAAGCAGGGCGTGACCGGCAAGGATGCCGACGCGGCACTGGGCCGGGCCCACATCACTGTCAATAAGAATGCCGTGCCTAATGACCCGGAAAGCCCCTTCGTCACCTCCGGCCTGCGCATCGGTACCCCGGCGGCGACCAGCCGTGGCTTCGATGAGACCGAGTGCGCCGAACTGGCGGGCTGGATCTGCGACATTCTCGACGTGCTGGCCGAGCGCCAAAACACCGGTGCCGTGGAGACCCAGGTGCGCGAGAAGATCGCTGAGCTCTGCAAGCGCCATCCGGTCTACGGTGAGCCATCCTCCGTGCCTCACGAGGCTAGGGCGGACGAGTCGGCCGACACTGCCCTCTAATCGCCTTTACGCTTCAGGAGAGGTCCCATGCAACGCTATTCAGGATTCGGGCTAGCCAAGCACGCGCTCAGTCACCATGAGAACTGGGAACGCCAATGGCGCAATCCTACGCCCAAGAAGCAGTACGACGTGATCATCGTCGGCGGTGGCGGTCACGGCCTGGCCACCGCCTATTACCTGGCCAAGGAGCACGGCATCACCAACGTGGCGGTGATCGAGAAGGGCTGGCTGGGTGGTGGCAACACTGCGCGCAACACCACCATCGTGCGTTCCAACTATTTATGGGACGAGTCCGCCGCTCTCTACGAGCACGCCATGAAGCTATGGGAGGGGCTCTCCCAGGATATCAACTACAACGTGATGTTCTCTCAGCGCGGCGTGATGAACTTGGCTCATACCCTGCAAGACATGCGCGATGTTCAGCGGAGGGTCAACGCCAATCGGCTCAATGGCATCGACAGTGAAGTAATCACCCCCGAGCAGATCCAGAAAATCGTGCCGATCATGGACTGCTCGAAGGATGCTCGCTATCCGATTATGGGAGCCTCCTGGCAGCCACGCGCAGGCGTAGCACGCCACGACGCCGTGGCCTGGGGCTATGCCCGGGCCGCCGACGCGCTCGGTGTCGACCTGTTGCAGAATACCGAGGTTACCGGCTTCAAGATCCGCGATGGCCGCGTCTATGGGGTGCTTACCAACCGCGGCGATATCGAGGCCAAGGCCGTCGGCTGTGTGGCCGCCGGCAACTCAGGGGTGCTGGCCAGGATGGCTGGTTTCAAGCTGCCGCTGGAATCGCACCCGCTACAGGCGCTGGTTTCCGAGCCGCTCAAGCCAATTCTCGACACCGTGGTGATGTCCAATCACGTACATGGCTACATCAGCCAGACCGACAAGGGCGACCTGGTCATCGGCGCTGGCATCGATGGCTACAACGGCTACGGTCAGCGCGGCAGTTATCCGACCGTTGAGCATACCCTGCAGGCCATCGTCGAGATGTTTCCGATCTTCTCGCGGGTGCGCATGAACCGACAATGGGGCGGCATCGTTGATACCTGCCCCGATGCCTGTCCGATCCTCTCCGCGACGCCAGTGAAGGGATTGTTCTTCAACTGCGGTTGGGGCACCGGTGGCTTCAAGGCTACGCCGGGCTCCGGTCACGTCTTCGCTTGGACCCTGGCCAAGAATCAGGCTCACCCACTTGCCGCGCCGTTCTCCATCGACCGCTTCCATACCGGCGCGCTGGTGGATGAGCATGGCGCCGCGGGCGTCGCGCATTAAGGAGATCATCATGTTCCATATTTACTGCCCGCACTGCGAAGAACACCGAGAAGAAGAGGAATTCCACCCCAAGGGTCAGGCGCATATCCATCGCCCCGCGGATCCTGAGGCCTGCTCGGACAAAGCGTGGGGCGATTACCTGTTCTTCCGCGACAACCCGCGTGGCGTGCATCACGAACTGTGGGTGCACGCCATTGGTTGCCGCAAGTTCTTCAACATTACGCGCAACACGGTGACCTACGAAATCCTCGAGACCTACAGAATGGGCGAGCAGCCGGCGATAACTGCCGAGAGCCTGGCGAGCAGCGAGAAGCTCGCAGGTGTGCAGGTCGCCGGTGGCGGACAACAGACGGTGGGCGCAAGCGTCAGCGCGGTGAAAGAATCTAGAGGGGCCAAGGTATGACACGCAACGAACAGCAATCCAACCGCCTGGCGAAGGGTGGTCGCATCGATCGCGCACGTATCTTGCACTTCACCTTCAACGGCAAGCGCTACTCGGGTCATCCTGGCGATACCCTCGCCTCGGCGCTACTGGCCAATGAGGTGGATATCGTCAACCGTAGCTTCAAGTACTCGCGGCCCCGCGGCATTGTCGCCGCCGGCGCTGAAGAACCCAATGCGCTGGTTCAGTTGGGCAGTACTGAGGCGGCTCAGGTGCCCAATGTGCGGGCAACCCAGCAGGCGCTGTTCGATGGTCTCACGGCACGCAGCACAAACGGCTGGCCGAACGTGCAGCGGGATATCATGAGCTTGGTCGGCAAGCTAGGCGGACGTTTTATGCCGCCAGGCTTCTACTATAAGACCTTCATGGCTCCGGTCTCCATGTGGATGACCTACGAGAAATACATCCGTAAAGGGGCCGGCCTAGGACGCAGCCCCATGGAGCGCGATCCCGATCAGTATGATCATCTTCACCAGCACTGCGATCTGCTAGTGATCGGCGCCGGGCCGGCCGGGCTAATGGCGGCGCTGACCGCGGCACGCAGCGGGGCCCGAGTGATTCTCTGCGACGAGCAGGAGGAGATGGGCGGCTCTTTGCTGGACAGCCGCGAACTGCTCGACCACCAGCCCGCCGTCCAGTGGGCGGAGTGCGTGCTCGGCGAGCTGGCCGAGTGCAGCAACGTCACCCTGCTGGGCCGCACCACCGCCAACGGCTACCACGACCACCACTTCGTCACCCTGCACGAGCGGCGTACCGAGCACTTGGGCGAGACAGCCTCATCGGTCGACGGCTACCGTCCCGCTCGCTCGCGCATGCATCGCGTGCGTGCAGGCCAGGTGTTGCTGGCCACCGGCGCTCACGAGCGGCCACTTGTCTATGGCAACAACGACGTGCCGGGGAACCTGTTGGCCGGCGCCGTCTCCACCTATATCCATCGCTATGGCGTGGTGCCAGGCAACAAGCTAGTGCTTTCCACCAGCAACGATTACGCCTATCGCGCCGCTCTGGATTGGGATGAGGCCGGCCGCGAGGTGGTGGCCATCGTCGATTCCCGCCAAACGCCGGACGGTGAGTGGGTGGAGCAGGCCCGCGCCCGCGGCATTCGTATTATCACCGGCAGTGCCGTGCTCGAGGCCAAGGGTGACAAGCGTGTGAGTGGCGCCCGCGTCGCCACCATCGACGCCGAGGCTTTCAAGGTTACCGGTCGGGCCGAGGCCCTGGCGTGCGACACCATCGCCAGCTCCGGTGGCTACAGCCCGGTGATCCACTTGGCCTCCCATACAGGCGCCCGGCCGACTTGGAACAACGAGATCCTCGGCTTTGTCCCCAGCTTGGTGGAAGGGGTGCATGCCGCCGGCAGCGCCCACGGTATCCATGACCTGACCGAGGGGCTGGCCGATGGCAGAGCCGCGGCCACCAGGGCGCTGGCCGCACTGGATCTCCCTGCCAGGACCCTCGAACTACCCCAGGTCGATGCTCGCCGGGAAGGTGCCGCCTGCGCGCTCTACCAAGTGCCCCACGAGAAGCCGACACTGCGTGGGCCCAAGCAGTTCGTCGATCTGCAGAACGACGTCACCGCGGCCGCTATCGAAGTGGCCACCCGCGAGGGTTTCGAATCCATCGAGCACGTCAAGCGCTACACGGCCATGGGTTTCGGTACCGACCAGGGCAAACTCGGCAACATCAACGGCATGGCCATCGCCGCGCGCTGCCTGAACAAGTCGATTCCCGAGGTAGGCACCACAGTGTTCCGGCCCAACTACACCCCGGTGACCTTCGGTGCCATCGCCGGCCGTCACTGCCGCGAGCTATTCGACTCCGAGCGCTACACCGCCCTGCACCAGTGGCACGTGGAGCACGGCGCCGAGTTCGAGGACGTCGGCCAGTGGAAGCGGCCCTGGTATTTCCCGAAACCCGTCAATGGCAAACGGGAGAGCATGGAGGAAGCGGTAGCCCGTGAATGCTTGGCCGTCCGTCAGGGAGTGGGTGTCCTGGATGCTTCGACGCTGGGTAAGATCGACATCCAGGGGCCGGACGCCCGCGAGTTCCTGGGCCGGGTCTACACCAACAAGTGGGCCAAGCTGGCCCCCGGCCGCGTGCGCTACGGGCTAATGTGCAAGGACGACGGCATGCTGATGGACGACGGTACCACCAGCTGCCTGGGCGAGAACCACTTCCTGATGACCACCACCACCGGTGGGGCGGCCGGCGTGATGGAGTGGCTGGAGCTCTGGCATCAGACCGAATGGCCCGAACTGGACGTCTACTTTACGTCGGTGACCGATCATTGGGCGACCATGACCGTCACCGGCCCCGAAGCGCGCAAGCTGCTCGCCGAGATCACCGATATTGATCTCGACAAGGAGCAGTTCAAGTTCATGGACTGGCGCGAGGGCAGGGTGGCCGAGGTACCGGCCCGGGTGTTTCGCATCTCCTTCACCGGTGAACTGTCCTTCGAAATCAACGTCCAGGCCAACTATGCCATGCACGTCTGGAAGACGCTGTTCGCGCACGGGGAGAAGTATGACCTGACCCCCTACGGCACCGAGACCATGCACGTGCTGCGCGCCGAGAAGGGCCTGATCATCGTCGGCCAGGACACCGACGGCTCGGTGACCCCGGAGGATCTGGGCATGCAGTGGGCCATCGGCTATGACAAGCCGTATGCCTGGATCGGCAAGCGCGCCCTGTCGCGCTCCGACACCCGTCGTATCGACCGCAAGCAGATGGTGGGCCTCAAGCCCAAGGATCCGAAGGTGGTGCTGGAGGAGGGCGCGCAGATCGTCCTAGATCCAGGCCATGCCATCCCCATGCCGATGGTGGGCCATGTGACCTCCAGCTACTACAGCGCCATCCTCGGTCACGGTATCGCCCTGGCGGTGGTCAAGGGCGGACACAACCGCATGGGTGAGACGGTCTACCTGCCCATGGTCGATGGCCAGGTGCACGAGGCCGAGATCGTCAGCAATGTCTTCTATGATCCCAAGGGGGAGCGCCAGCATGTCTAATACGGTTGCCGAAAACGTCAGGACCTTCGAGACGCATCCCGAAGCGGCGGTGCCGGCACAGTCACCGCTGGCCTGGTCCTATCACGACAGTGGCCGCCCGGTGGTCATCGAGAAGAGCCGCGTGGTGCTGCGCGAGCGTGCCCTGCTCGGCCACCTGATCCTGCGCGGTGGAGCCATCGTGCTCGACGAGACACTGCACCGGGTGATGGGCTTCGGCCTGCCCGGACGCCCCAATACCCTGACCCAGGACAAGAGTGGCCAGCGTTCGATCCAGTGGCTATCGCCCGACGAGTGGCTGCTGATCGTGCCCGGCGGAGAGGAGTTCGAACTTGAGAACCAGCTGCGCGAGGCCTTGGGCGACGCTCACTATGCCATCATCAACGTCAGCGGCGGCCAGACACTGATCGAGCTTAGCGGTGACAAGGCCCGTGAGCTTTTGATGAAGTCGACGCCCTACGACGTTCACCCCGAGGCCTTTCCGGTGGGTAAGGGGGTGACCACGGTGTTCGCCAAGGCCAACCTTATCCTGCGGCATCCCACGGAGGAGCGTTGGGAGCTAGTGCTGCGCCGCAGCTTCGCTGACTATTTCTATCGCTGGATCTTGGATGCCGGCGCAGAGTACGCCATCGGCGTCGAACACTGAGCGACACGGGGCCGGCGGATGCCGGCCCCGTGTCGAGAGAGATGACGGGAGAGATATCATGCAGGATAACAACAATCGCTGGATCCTGGCGGCCCAGTGCCCTAGCCGGCTCGGCACCGTCGACGTGGTCACCCGCTTCCTCAAGGAGAGTCGTTGCTACATCACAGAGCAGCACTCCTTCGATGACCGGCTCAGCGGGCGCTTTTTCATTCGCACCGAGTTCCGGCCGGAGGCCGAGGGCTTCGATGCCGAGGCCTTCCAAGCCGAGTTCGACACGCGCGCCGCCGAGTTCGAGATGACCTTCGAGCTGACCGCCCCCGGTACACGGATGCCGGTGGTGATCATGGTCTCCAAGGCCGACCATTGCCTCAATGACCTGCTTTATCGCTACCGCATCGGCCAGTTGCCCATCGAGATCCGCGCCATCGTCTCCAACCATTCGGACCTGGAGAACCTGGCGGCCTGGCACAGACTTCCCTATCACTACTTCCCCATCACCCCCGAGACCAAGGCGGCGCAGGAGGCGCAAGTCTGGGCGGTGGTCGAGCAGACCGGCGCCGAATTGGTGATTCTGGCGCGCTACATGCAAGTGCTCTCGAGCGATATGTGCGAGAAGCTCAGCGGCCGCGCGATCAATATCCACCACTCCCTGTTGCCGGGCTTCAAGGGGGCGAAGCCCTATCACCAGGCCTACGATAAGGGCGTCAAAATGGTCGGTGCCACGGCCCACTACATCAACGACGACCTGGATGAGGGACCGATCATCACCCAGGGCGTGGAGCCGGTGAGTCACACCGACTACCCCGAGGACTTAGTGGCCAAGGGGCGTGATGTCGAGTGCCTGACTCTTGCCCGCGCCGTCGCCCTGCACGTGGAGCGCCGTGTCTTCCTGCACGCCAGGCGCACCGTGGTCTTCGATCGATAACAAACAAGGTGATATAGCATGCCAATCAGCGTCTTCGACCTGTTCAAGGTCGGCGTCGGGCCGTCGAGCTCGCACACGGTAGGCCCCATGCGCGCCGCCTACAACTTCATAGACGAGTTGCAGGAGCGCTCGTTGCTCAAGCATGTTGCCCGTGTTGAGGTCCAGCTCTACGGCTCACTCTCGGCTACCGGCATCGGCCACGGCACCGACCGGGCGGTGATCATGGGCCTGATGGGAGAGCGGCCCGATGGCATCGATCCAGCCATCATCGGCCCCTCCATCGACAAGCTGCAGGAGGCCGAGACGCTGCGCCTCAATGGTCGCCATCTCGTGCCCTTCCGATGGGCATGCGACATGCAACTCCACGAGGAGAATCTGCCCCACCACCCCAATGCCATGCGGCTGATCGCCTATGGTCCTGACCGCGAGCTCCACCAGAACACCTACTACTCGGTGGGCGGCGGCTTCGTCATCGATGCGGCCCAGGCCGAGCAGGGAGAGCTCGACACCGATACCACCGAGATCCCCTACAACTTCCAGACCGGCGACGACCTGATGCGCATGTGTCGGGAGAGCGGCTTGCGCATCAGCGAGTTGATGCTGGAGAACGAGAAGGCCTGGCGCAGCGAAGCCGAGATCCGCCAAGGCCTGCTGACGATCTGGGCGGCGATGCAGGACTGCGTCAGAAAGGGCATGGAAGCCGAGGGGGTGCTGCCCGGCGGGCTCCACGTCCGCCGCCGTGCCAAGAGCCTGTACCAGCGCATGCTGGCCAGCGAGGAGCACCACTCGTTGATCGCCTCGACCATGTCGGCCATGGACTGGGTCAACCTCTATGCCCTGGCGGTCAACGAGGAGAACGCCGCCGGCGGACGCATGGTCACTGCGCCCACAAACGGTGCGGCGGGCATCATCCCTGCGGTGCTGCACTACTACATGCAGTTCCGCCAAGGGACCAGCGAGCGCGACGTGGTGAACTACCTGCTCACCGCTGGGGCGGTGGGGGTTCTGTGTAAGAAGAACGCCTCGATCTCTGGCGCCGAGGTGGGCTGTCAGGGCGAGGTGGGTTCCGCCTGCGCCATGGCCGCCGCAGGGCTCACCGAGGTGATGGGCGGCAGCGTGGGCCAAGTGGAGAACGCAGCGGAGATCGGCCTGGAACATAACTTGGGGCTGACTTGCGACCCAGTTGGGGGGCTGGTGCAGGTGCCTTGTATCGAGCGAAACGCCATCGCCTCGGTGAAAGCGATCAATGCCGCCCAGATGGCGCTGCGTGGCGACGGCGAGCACTTCATCTCGCTAGACAAGGTAATCCGCACGATGCGTGACACCGGCGCTGACATGCAGGACAAGTACAAGGAGACCTCTCGTGGAGGGCTCGCCGTCAATGCCATTGAGTGCTGATTATTTATGTCCAATCTCTGGCAAGTCCTACTGTGACTAAAGATTTCTCGCAGACTAGGGCCTGTTGACGTTTCACGAGAGGGGCGTTGCTGAATAAGAGCAAACCCGCAGAATTGAGGTTCCTACACCGACACTCTGCGAGTCTGCAATGCCCCGATTGATGCTCAGTGACGAGCTCTGGTCGAAGCTGGAGAAAATTCTGATTCAACAGGCCATCTATCGCAAGCCTGATCTGCGAATGACGGTGGAAGGCATCCTCTACCGGATGCGCGTGGGCTGCCCGTGGC
>Ga0207878_100105_pt1 | contig 95590 bp, 76 predicted proteins | sample LinPmetageLP41_FD_184053 | JGI IMG/M metagenome (GOLD analysis project Ga0207878, IMG submission 184053) | Marine viral communities from the Pacific Ocean - LP-41 (SPAdes) | ecosystem: Environmental > Aquatic > Marine > Oceanic | place: Pacific Ocean | collected 2010-08-27
ATAGCCACCGCCTTGTTGATTATTTTGGTAACCGCCACCTTGTTGGCCGCCTTGATTACCTTGATAACCACCACCTTGGTGATCGCCACCGCGAGCACCTAGCATTTGCATTTGACCCGTAAAGCCATCAACAACGATTTCTGTTGTGTATTTTTCTTGGCCTTGTTGGTCGGTCCATTTACGTGTTTGAAGTTTACCTTCAACGTAAATTTGCGAGCCTTTACGGCAGTACTCACCAACAATTTCAGCTAGCTTGCCAAAAAATACTACACGGTGCCATTCAGTTTTATCAACCATTTGGCCAGTGTTTTTGTCTTTATAGCTGTCTGACGTTGCTAAGGTAATATTTGCTACACCATTGCCATTAGGCATGTAACGAACTTCAGGATCTTGTCCTAAATTACCAACCAAAATTACTTTGTTCACACCGCGTGCCATGGAACCATCTCCTATAAACGTTAGATTAAACCAGCTACTTTACGTGCTTGGTCTAGGTCAAATTCTTTATCATTAATCTTTAAATAGCTGCGGCTTTCGTCGCGTACTACTGTTGCTTCTATTACGCCAGGTAAAGCAACTAGCTGAGAAGCAAGTGCTTGGGCTTGCTCTTCAGAACTTAAATTGGTCATTAAACTAATAACTTTACTTTTCGGTGGGACTTGCATTTTCCACGCAATAATAAGCCATATTAACCCAACAAGTGCCGCTGCCGCAAACACAGCTTGCGTACTTGTTGTTTGTGCTACGTAGCCACCTAAAATACCACCTAAAAAAGCCCCTAAAAACTGGCTAGACGAATACCCGCCCATCGCCGAACCTTTTTGGCTAGCTGGGGCAATTCGCGATACAAGCGCAGGCATAGTGGCTTCTAAAAAATTAAAAGCTACAAAATAAAGCAACATACAAATGGCAATACCGACCACACTATTTACCCAAATAGACATAGCAAGCATACTAATAGAAAGCAGGGCTACTGAGCCAATAAACGCTTGTTTTTCTTTTTCTTTTTTAATGGCAACAATCATAATTGGGACCATTAAAATAAACGCTAATAGCAGTACCGGAATATATAAATACCAGTGGTGATTTGCCACTAAGCCATCTTTTATTAGCTGACTCGGCAGTACCACAAAAATAGTAGTTAGCGTTAAATGTAGCAGCAACACACCTGCATTTAAACGCGATAACTGTGGATGCTTAATAAGTTTTTTAATGTCGCTAAAGCTTGCCAAAGTATCACCTTTAGGGGCTTTATTTACGGCATTGGGCACTAAAAATAAAATAATACCAATACCAAACACAGCGAGTATTGCTGTTAACCAGAATACGCCTGCCACACCCCACGACGCTGCAACAATTGGGCCTAATAACATCGCAAAGGCAAAGCTCATGCCTATGCTCATACCAATCACAGCCATTACTTTAGGGCGTTGTTCGTCGCGGCTTAAGTCGCTGGCAAAAGCAAGTAATGCACTGGCTATTGCTCCCATACCTTGCAGCGCTCGGCCAACAGTAACCATTTGAATAGATTCGGCAAGTGCAGCAATAACAGAACCCAGCGCAAACACAACTAAGCCACCAACAATTACTTTTTTACGGCCAATTTTATCAGACAAACGCCCCATAGGTATTTGCAGTACTGCTTGGGTTAAACCATAAGCGCCAATTGCAAAACCTATCCACATAGGCGAAAAACCATCAAGCGATTGGCCATAAATAGCCAATACAGGCATCAGCATAAACAAGCCGAGCATTCTAAATGCAAACACACTCGCCAGCGATACAGCGGCGCGTTTTTCTCGTGAATTAAGTGAAGATGCGGTCATTATCTGCGTAATCTTACGATATGAAAAATTTAGGGTGGGATTCTACCACAAGCTTAGCAATAATTAATCGCCTATAAGTAAGGATTTTTTCGTTGATCATTGATTAATAATGTTTCGTATTATGCGATACTGAGCAAATAATTTTGGTAATAAACGAGATAGCATGGAAAACATTGAAGTCCGAGGCGCCCGTACGCACAATTTAAAAGACATCAGCCTAACCATCCCACGTGATAAATTAATTGTTATCACTGGCCTATCTGGTTCGGGAAAGTCATCACTGGCATTTGATACTTTGTATGCAGAGGGACAGCGTCGTTATGTTGAGTCACTTTCTGCCTACGCAAGGCAATTTTTATCGTTAATGGAAAAGCCTGACGTTGATCATATTGAAGGCCTCTCTCCCGCCATTTCTATTGAGCAAAAATCAACATCGCACAATCCTCGCTCAACAGTAGGTACCATTACCGAAATATACGATTACTTGCGTTTAATGTTTGCCCGCGTGGGCGAGCCACGATGCCCAACCCACGACTTACCACTTGCAGCACAAACAATTAGCCAAATGGTAGATACCGTTTTGGCACTGCCAGAGGGCACTAAGCTGATGCTTTTAGCCCCTGTGGTTAAAGAGCGTAAAGGTGAGCACGTTAAACTGCTTGAGCAGCTTGCAAGCCAAGGCTATATTCGCGCCCGTATAGATGGTGAAGTATGCGACTTATCCGATCCGCCAACGCTTGAGCTTCACAAAAAGCATACTATTGAAGTGGTTGTTGACCGCTTTAAAGTAAAAGACGGCCAGCAGCAGCGTTTAGCAGAGTCATTTGAAACCGCACTTGAGATGTCTGGCGGTGTGGCAAATGTAGCCTACATGGACGACAGCAGCATTGAAGAAATGCTGTTTTCAGCCAACTTTGCCTGCCCTACCTGTGGCTATGCAATGACTGAATTAGAGCCGCGCTTATTTTCGTTTAATAACCCTGCCGGCGCGTGTCAAAGCTGTGACGGTTTAGGTGTTCGCCAATATTTTGATCCTAACCGCGTAGTACATAACCCTGAGCTAAGCTTGGCCGGTGGTGCAATAAAAGGGTGGGATAAACGCAGCTTTTATTACTTTCAAATGCTTCAAGCGGTAGCCGAGCATTATAAATTTGATTTAGATGTACCATTTGAAAAGCTGGCTAAAGAATCTCAAAAAATTATTTTAGAGGGCTCAGGGCAAACTAAAATTGCTTTTAATTACCGTAACGACAGAGGCGATTTAATAACACGCAACCACGAGTTTGAAGGCGTGTTAAATAACATGAACCGTCGCTATCGCGAAACTGAGTCGAATTCGGTGCGTGAAGAGCTCGCTAAATATCAAACTAGTCAAGCGTGCCCTAGTTGTCATGGCTCACGTTTACGCCAAGAAGCACGTCACGTATTTATAGGTCAAACAAACCTGCCTGCTATTACTACCATGAGCATTGGTGAAGCGATGGACTTTTTTGAAGGCTTATCACTTACGGGTCAAAAAGCCCAAATAGCTGAAAAAATCCTAAAAGAAATTCGCGATCGTTTATCGTTTTTAATTAATGTTGGCCTTAATTACTTATCACTTGAGCGCAGTGCCGATACCCTCTCTGGTGGTGAAGCGCAGCGTATTCGTTTAGCCAGCCAGATTGGTGCGGGCCTTGTAGGTGTAATGTACGTACTGGATGAGCCATCAATTGGTTTACACCAGCGCGATAACGACCGTTTATTACAAACATTGGTGCATTTACGCGACTTAGGTAACACCGTTATTGTTGTTGAGCACGATGAAGACGCGATCCGCGCAGCCGATCATATTATTGATATTGGCCCAGGTGCGGGTGTGCACGGCGGCCATATTATTGCACAAGGTACACGTGACGATATTTTAGCCACTAAAGACTCTGTAACGGGCCAGTTTTTATCAGGCGTGCGCAAAATAGAAGTGCCAAAAGAGCGTAACCCAACCGGCGATAAATGGCTTGAGCTATTTGGCGCAACAGGGAACAACCTTAAAAATGTGGATTTAAAAATTCCGTTTGGTTTAATGACGTGTATTACCGGTGTATCTGGCTCTGGTAAATCAACACTCATTAACGATACATTATTTAAACTTGCGCATACTGAATTAAACGGCGCAACCACTGCAGAAGCCGCGCCGTATAAATCAATTAGTGGCCTTGATCATTTTGATAAAGTAATTGATATTGACCAAAGCCCAATTGGTCGCACACCGCGTTCAAACCCTGCGACGTATACCGGTATTTTTACGGGCATTCGTGAGTTATTTGCCGGAACACAAGAATCACGTTCTCGCGGATACAAAGTAGGTCGCTTTAGCTTTAACGTTAAAGGTGGACGCTGTGAAGCCTGCCAAGGTGATGGCGTAATTAAGGTAGAAATGCACTTTTTACCTGATGTATATGTACCGTGTGATGTGTGTAAAGGGCAGCGCTACAACCGCGAAACCTTAGAAGTACAATACAAAGGTAAAAATATTCATCAAGTACTCGAAATGACCGTTGAAGACGCGCACGACTACTTTGATAAAATACCTGCAATAGCGCGTAAACTTAAAACGCTAATGGACGTTGGTTTATCGTATGTTCGTTTAGGGCAAGCCGCTACTACGCTCTCTGGTGGTGAAGCTCAGCGTGTAAAACTGGCTCGTGAGCTTTCTAAACGCGATACAGGTAAAACACTGTACATACTTGACGAGCCAACAACCGGCCTTCACTTTGCCGATATTGAACAGCTGCTTGTTGTATTACATCGCCTGCGCGATCATGGTAATACCATCGTAGTTATTGAGCATAACTTAGATGTGGTTAAAACCGCAGACTGGGTGGTTGATTTAGGCCCTGAAGGGGGCGCTGGAGGCGGTGAAATACTCATTGCAGGCACGCCTGAAGAAGTAGCCGAATGTGAGCGCTCGCACACAGGGCATTACCTAAAGCCATTGCTTTAATATAAATTATAAAAAGCACCAAGCAGTTTAACTGTTTGGTGCTTTTTTATGCATACTGCTTTGCCTTATTACCTCGCTATTCATCCCAACTCATTTGTACTATTTGCATGTCTTTATACTTAGACCCTGTAAACAATATTTCATTGTTTTCGCTCACCATAAAACCAATAGGTCGAAAGTCCACGTGTATATCTTGTATAGTTTGATCGTGTAAATTTAGTCTAGCGACTCTAGAAATAGAATCTGAATAATAGAAATAGTCTTTGCTAACTCCATACGCAACTGACTTTTTGGCGTTTTTAGGTAATTCCCAGCTTTGCCTATCTGAAAGGCGAATTAACTGATTATCATTGGTTACGTACCCGTTACCCTTACTATCTGAAATGAGTTTATTAGCTTTTATACCTTCTATCACACGTGTATCGCGCGTTACTAAATTAAATTCTGCCAATATATTTTTTGAACCAAGTCGCTTAACATAAATAATGCTGTCGTTATTTTTTGACCAAATATAGCTTACTATTTTATGCTTATTAAATTCTTCTAATGGATAAAATTTTTGAGCGTTTACGTCATAAAGTGAAAAACCTTTGTTTTTCATGAATATCATGCGTTGCTTATTAGGAGAGACTCTTAATCCTCCTAAAACAAAAGCAGATGAACCATCATCGTAATTAAAAAAGCTAAGCTGTTTTGTAAGACCATTTTGAGAGAGCCACAATTGACTGCTGCCAGAGCGCTCTGATACAAAAACATGGGCTGTCCCTTCCTTATTAATTATTTCAGCAATGTTGTATTCGTCTTTATCACTTTTATAGAGTGCTTCATACTCAGGGTTATCACCAAAAGGGTCTGTAGCTTTAATAAGCGAGTATGCTTGTGTCATTTTTTCCGAGTAAAATAGGCTGTTATCAGAGTGAACCGTTATATAATAAGGGGTTATTTTTGGGGTTACTGTTAGCGTGTGTTTAACAATGTTTTTTTCATCAAACATAATGGTAGAAAGCTCAGAGCCTTCAAATACTATTATGCCTTTACCGTTAGGAAGCCAGTCAAACGCAAAGCTAATTACGCTTTTCTTTGCTTTAAATAATCGCTTAGTTTCATGGGTCTCAAAGTTGTAGCTAAATACAGAAAAAGGCTTACCTTTTTGACTAAGTATATACGCTATTTTATCACCAGATTGGGATAAACGCGGCATGATTACGCCATACATTACCCCTGGTGGTGGGGTCACTATGAATTCTTTTTTAAGTTCTAAATCGAATTTATATAAACCTGAACCCTCATGCTCATTTTTATACTCGGTGTAATAAATATGCTCACCACTTTCGTCTACTTGCGCATAACCTGTGTATCTAAGGTCACACTCTTTAATTGAGGTGGCCTCTCCTATAACAGGAAACTGGCTTAAATCAACGAGTACCATTTCGCACTTTTGCAGCTTTAAATTGGTAGCTTGTAATAATACCGAGTGCTGATTTAACTGCCACGATAAAATGGATACCTGAAAGCCAGGATAAGTAATTTCAACTTCCCTTTGATCAGATAGTCGTTTTACAAATGCATGCATTACGTCATTTTCTGGCTCTACATTCGTGTAAGCTAAAAACTGTTTATCGGAGGATAATTCAGGGTGAACCTCACTGCCTATATTCCATGTACTTGCCACCTTATTTGCCGTTATCTGTTTAACCTTATCTTTAGAAGGAGCGCTAACAGACAGCCATATTAGCCATGCAAAAAAACATAAACATACAACGGCTAATAAAGAATAAAAGATGGGCTTTTTTAAACTGCTTTTTTTAAAAGATTGAGTGGAAGTTGCTTCTACAGCACCCTCATTTTTTGAACTTAAAACAGGTGGCTCATTCAATACTTGTGAGGAGGTATCAGCATCGTTAACTTGCGATATACGCTCTGGAATAACCGTTAGGCTATAACCCTTTCGGTAATGCGTTTTTAAAAGAGGTGCTTTTTGGATTGGATGAGCAAGCTGCTTTCTTAGCTCTGAAATTGCACGGTTAATCGCGTTATCGTCAACAAAGCTTTGCTGCCACACACATTCTATGAGCGTTTGGCGAGAAACTATTTGTTGTGGGTTACTTATAAAATGCAGTAAGAGCTTAACTAGGAGTGGATCTAATTCCCTTTCTAAGTTGTTTGAAGTAATCACACATCGATTACTAATAAATTGCCAAGGTCCGATTTGATAATTCATAGTCTTTAGGTATTTTTATTTTTTAAAACACTACCACATGCACCTTATATTTTATAGTACCTATATTGAAACATTATAATGCCAATATAAGGTTTAAGGTTAACTCTTTAATTTAAAATGATTTTATTACAATAAAACCTTACTAATTAATTTGCTCACAACTAGATAAGCGACTCTTAACAAATTCAGTAATATTATTTAAACCGTCATCAACAAGCAGCTTCTAAAAATCATTTTTAATATTGGATTAGCTGCATTTTAAAATATAAAAAGGTTTAATTATGAATAATAAAATTAAAAAAGCTCTACCGACTCTACTATTAGTAACTACCTTTGGTGCAACTTCTGTAATTGCAGCTGAAAGTAATCAACACACAATTCAATTAAATACACAGCAGTGCATGATTGGCGAAATTACAATATCATCTCAGTCTATTAACAATAAAGAGCAAAGTACAAACACAGTAGGTACCAGCAACTCTTTAAAAAGTAATATAGATACCCAAACCTTATTTTCTAAAATAGATGAAAGAATATCAGCTGATATCGACTCATCTATGAGCAAAATCAATTCGCAGATTGATAAAAGTCTGTCACAAGTAACGTCATCAATTACAGCCTATGTAAGTACCCTATTATCTAACTAAAAATAATGACTTAACCAATTACACTAAGGAATTGATATGAAAAGCTTCACAAAAAAAATAGTTTCAGCCAGTGTTTTACTTAGCTGCAGCCTTCTAGCTTCTGCGGCGCACGCTCAAAGCTCTGTATGGCAAGTAAGTAAAGGGAATGACTCATTATTTATTGGCGGTACTGTACACATTTTACCAAAGTCAGAAATGCCCCTACCTACAGAGTTTGGCCATGCCTATGCACAAGCAGATACTATTTTTTTAGAAGCACCAGCCCCTGATCCATCAGATGCAACGGCTCAAATGCAAATGCTAAAGGCGCTATCATATTCAAATAACGAAAAATTGAGCCAAAAATTAGACCCCCAAGTTAAAGCTTCACTTGAGAATAAACTTAACGAATTTGGGGCTAACCTTACAAAATTAGATAGTTTTCGCCCTGCAATGGTTAGCATTGTTTTAATGTCGATGGAGCTACAAAAACAAAACTTATTAGGTGAAGGTGTTGATGCATACTTTGCTAAAAAAGCGACTAAAGATAATAAAACAAAAAGCTACTTAGAAACAATGGAGTTTCAACTAGAACTTTTCAAAGCCATGGGGCAAAACAACGAAAGTAATTTTATTAAATATAATTTAGCTCAACTCAATAACTACGGTGGTATATTTAAAAAACTTGTATCTGCATGGCGTGAAGGTGATACCAACACACTAAATCAAGTAGCCATAAAAGAAATGCAGAAAACCGATCCTAACTCCTATAAGCTACTGATCAGCGATAGAAATAATAACTGGCTACCAAAAGTAGAAGCGATGTTTGGCAACGATAAAAGCGAATTTATACTTGTCGGCGTGGCCCACCTGGCAGGCCAAGATAGTTTACTTACATTGCTTGAAAACCGAGGTTATACGGTTTCTTTATTAGAAGTTGATAACGTAGTAGCTGCAACTACGAAAGAGGCTGAATAATGGATAAAACAGATAAGTTAGCCATGTCACTGCTACTTTTCTTTGCATCTTTAATGCTGATAAGTGTTGTATAAAAAAATGCCGCTAAATATAGCGGCATTTTTACTTTAAACTAAATCAAATTATGTACGAGGAATAAACCCTAGCGCATCGTAAACTGATTTAAGGGTTTTTTCTGCACGTACACTGGCCTTTTCAGCACCTGATTTCATGATGCTATCAAGTAGATTTTGATCTTCTCTGATCTCTTTAAAACGTGCTTGGATTGGCTCAATCATATTTACTACCGCATCGGCAGTATCTTTTTTCAGGTGGCCGTACATTTTACCTTCAAACTCTGGCACTAAATCTTCAATTGAGCGCTTAGTGGCTACGCTTAATAAAGTAAGTAAGTTAGAAACACCTGGCTTTTCTGTACGATCGAAGTAAATACGTGCTTGCTCGTCTGAATCGGTTACTGCTTTTTTAAGCTTTTTCTCAATCTTTTTAGGTTCATCTAATAACATGATGTAACCATTTGGGTTTTCATCAGACTTAGACATCTTTTTAAGCGGATCTTGAAGGCTCATTACGCGTGCGCCAAATTCTGGAATATATGGCTCAGGTAATTTAAATACATCGCCGTACAAGTTATTAAAGCGAGTAGCTATATCTCGAGTTAACTCTAAGTGCTGCTTTTGATCGTCCCCTACTGGCACTTGATCAGCTTGATACAATAAAATATCGGCTGCTTGCAATACTGGGTACGAAAATAAACCTACGTTTACATTGTTAGCATGCTTAGATGATTTATCTTTAAACTGGGTCATGCGGTTAAGCTCGCCCATTTGTGCGTAACAGTTTAACACCCATGCTAGCTGTGCATGCTCTGGCACTTGTGATTGCACAAAAAGCGCAGACTTTTCAGGGTCAATACCGCATGCCGCATATAAAGCTATACCGTCTAGCACACGAGAGCGAAGCAACTCTGGCTCTTGGCGCACCGTAATAGCGTGTAAATCAACAAGCATAAAGAAACTTTCGTGGTCTTCCTGTAGCTTTAGCCACTGGTTAATAGCGCCAACATAGTTGCCTATTGTCATACCACCGGTTGGCTGAATGCCGCTTAAAACTACTGGTTTACTCATGATTTTCCTTTAGTGTTTAGTTAATTAAAAATTTTAACGCTGTGTAAGTGTTGGTATTATATCTAAGAAGTTATCGCATAGGTACTGTGGATTAAAATCGCTTAGCTTTTCGCCTTGGTTGTAGCCGTAATTTAAAGCAATAACATCAATTTTAGCGGCATGTGCGGCGAGTATATCGCTTTTAGAGTCGCCAATCATAATAGCTTTGCTGGGTTCAACATTTAACTTATTACATGCAAATAACAGAGGCTCTGGTGATGGTTTTTTTGCCATATCGTCACCACATACAATTACTTCGAAGTGGCTAGTAAGAGAAAGCTTATCCAGTAGTTTTTCGGTAAATATACGCGCTTTATTAGTGATCAATGCTTTTGGCATGCCGCGTAATGCACTAAGACCCGTTTCTACATGCTGGTACAGTACACTGTACTCGCCAACCTGTTGTTCATAATGTTGATAAAATAAAGTAATGGCTTTATTACTAAGTGCTTCATCAAGATGAACACTTATTTGCATATCACCACTAAGTGCACGCATTACTAATGTTTCAACGCCATTTCCTACCCAGCTCTCTACAAGGCTTTGGCTAACAATAGGAAAAGCTAAATCGCTAAGCGTTAAATTTATAGCTATGTATAAGTCGTAAACGCTATCAACTAAGGTGCCATCAAGATCGAACAAAGCTACAACATACTTCATTACTTTACACTTCCTAGCTGCTCACGCATTTGATCGATCACTACTTTGTAATCAGGCTGATTAAAGATTGCTGAGCCAGCTACAAACATATCGGCTCCTGCCTCTGCCGCTGCTGCTATGTTATCAACCTTAATACCGCCATCTACTTCTAAACGAATATCACGGCCTGATTCAATAATACGCTGCTTAGCTTGTGCTAACTTTTCAAGCGTGTGAGGTATAAAGCTTTGCCCGCCAAAACCTGGGTTAACCGACATAAGCAATATTGTATCTAGTTTATCGATAACATGATCGAGGTAACTTAAGCTAGTTGCAGGGTTAAATACTAAACCCGCTTTGCAGCCATGATCTTTTATTAACTGAATTGTGCGGTCAATATGCTCGCTAGCCTCTGGATGAAAAGTGATAATAGAAGCACCTGCCTCAGCAAATAAAGGGATTATGCTATCTACAGGCTTCACCATTAAATGCACATCAATTGGTGCGGTTACTCCGTAATCTCTGAGTGCTTTACATACCATAGGACCAATAGTGAGGTTAGGCACATAATGATTATCCATTACATCAAAATGCACTACATCAGCACCTGCAGCGAGAACTTTATCTACATCCTCACCCAGTTTTGCAAAGTCAGCTGATAAAATTGAAGGCGCTATTAAGTATTTTTGTTCAGGGTTTAACATAGTAATCCGTCAATCAGTTAAGTATGGCCTTAATGTAACGTAATTGCTGACGTTTCCCAAGTAATACAAAGTAAATGACAAATCATTTTTAAGCTTTGTCGATAATATAAGTATTTATTAATAAAGGGTTTTAGCTATTATAGGTAAATATTAGTTTGTTATTTATACAGCTTTTGTTATTATTAAAGGAGTAACTAATTTTAGGCTAATATTATGCGTGCATTTAAAACAGGGATCTTAATTGCGTCGGCGTTATTATTTATTGGGGCATTTAGTTTTGCACCAAGCTCTGAGCAAGATTTAAGCTTAGTTAATAATTGCCAGCATCAAACCGTAAGCACTAATACACAAAATGCTATAGCGTGTGTAAAAGTAGAAGAAGACTCGTCATGGTTTTCATGGCTAACGGGCGATAGCCGCAGCGCTCAGTTTCATTATTTAGATTTACTAGAGTTACTAACTAGCTCTGAAGATTCTAAAAACTCCCCTTCGCTAAAACCTCTATTTTAAATAATGTTGCAGCTTATTAGCGCGTTTCAAAGTGTGCTAGCTGCATTTTTTGGTGTTCAATCAGAACACAAACGCGAAGCTGACTTTAAACAACACTCCCCTATTTCTATTATTATAATCGCGATTTTGCTTTTTATAGTTTTTGTTATCGCAATTTACGCGGTGGTTGCTTGGGTGCTAAATACATAGCCATCAGCTCGTCAACTTTATTTCGTGATCCGCCTTTAGGGCTAATAGTCCGCTTTACTTGAATTTGATCAAGCGATGCTTGGCTATAAATTTTCCGCGTCCATACAGTATCGTGGTTAGAAATAAGAACCGGTGTATTATTTTCAAATGCGGCCTGTTCTGCCAAATTAGCTAGGTTAGCCTGATCATCTAAATTGAACCCTCCTTTAGCGTACGACGTAAAAGAAGCCGTTTTACTTAATGGCACATAAGGTGGATCGCAATAAATAACAGAGTTACTGGGTACTAGCTTAAAAACGTCGTCGTAACCTAAGCAGGTAAAAGTAGCTTTTTGTGCTTTTTCTGCAAAAAAGTACATTTCTTTTTCAGGAAAGTAAGGCTTTTTATATTTACCAAACGGTACATTAAAAATACCTTTTAAGTTATACCTACAAAGCCCATTGTAACCATGGCGATTCATATATAAAAAAAGCATGGCTCTTTCATATACATCGCTACTTTGATTAAACTGTACTCGGTATTCGTAATAAGCATCAGCATGGTTATTCAAATCAACAAATAGCTTTTTTGCATCACTAATAAACTCATCTGGTGAATTTTTTAGTTCTTTGTATAAGTTAATTAAGTCAGCATTTATGTCGTTGAGAATGTAATGTTTAAAATTACTATTTAAAAACACCGAGCCAGCACCAACGAAAGGTTCAACCAGCGTATCAGCATGCTTGCTAGCTTTATTTAATCGCGCATTAATATCTTCAACTAGGCTGTACTTTCCGCCAGCCCACTTAAGGAAGGCTCTACTCTTTTGTTGCATTGGCTCTTTACTTCAATCTGCTGTTGCGCGATTTTACACTAAAGTAGTGTATTTTACTGATCAACAAGTGCAATTTCTTGTTTTATTTTACTAATTTTTTTATAGAAAGGTTTATTTTTTCTAACCTCAGCAGGCAAACTGACCATCGCCGACTTTGCTTCGTTTAAACTGGTAAAGTTACCAAAAGTAACCACCCACCACATTTTATTATTACGTATTGTTTGATAAGTATGGGTTTGCTCTTGCAGATTATATTGAGCAATAAATTCATCACTTACTTTTTGCTGAGTTACTGCAAGTAGTTGTATAACCAAACTTGTATCTGCTTGCTTTGAGTACCAACTACTATTTAGATCAACCTTAGGCTGCTCTTTTGCATTTACTTTTTCATCTATTGGCGTTTTAGACTCACTAATATTTAAGTTACTCGCCTCATTGCTCTGTGTGTCATTTAAAAGGCTTTTATTTGCAGTAGTAAGGCTTTGCATAATAGCGGGGACATCATTGATGTGCACTTCAGCAGACACTGATTGCTCAGGTACTATTTGATCTGGTGCAGGGCTACTTATTACTTGTTCGTTTTTGACACTTGCTTTAACTTGCTCTACAGGTATTGCGGTGGTTAGCACTTGCGACTCTGCTTGCTGATAGTATTGCTGCCACCACTGCGTCATATCTGACTTATAAAGCAAGCCAATTATTAAAAGCATAATCAGTAACATTAAAATCAATAAATGCAAACGCCAAGACACTTTATCCTTAACAATTACCTCAGCAACATGCTCGCTAGGTTGCCAAGCAAGTAGTAAGCTTGGATTACCATGAGCTTCAGCTAAAAACGTACTAAATACAGGGTCCTCATCATAAGGTAAATCAGTAAAGTACCACTGCATCAACATCTTACTTTCTCTAAGTGTTAATGCTTCTAGGTAAATCTCAACTGCGTTACTGATAGGTAGTTTAGATTGCGAAGCAATCATAATATACAGAGTATTAGGGCTGTTTTTTGAAAGTAGTTCAAGCTCAACTAACATTTCATCAGATAATTGCCTTCCACCATCAAGCACCCACAAACAAGGCCCACACGGTTGCTGTTGCAATAACTGATAATAATTTTCAGACAGACTCAAGGTATGATCGATTAGCGGGGAGTTAAAGCTTTGCTCTAATAAATCACTCATTAGCTGAGCGTCAGTTGTTTGAGCACTTATATGCACAAATGCTTTATTAAAGTCGTTATACTTATCGGTAATGAAGGTTTCAAGCATATAGCTTTTACCAAGCCCTGATGTGCCCAGTAAAACAATTAAATTTTGCCCGTACTCAAATTGCAGTGCGATCCTATCCACCAAAGCCGCACGGCTTGGTAAAATTTGCGCCTGCATTATTGTTCGATTAACGCTCTAACTTGGTCGTCAGACACATCATCTACAAGTGCACATTGGCCAAATTGAGTAGGTAAAATAAAGCGTATAGTGCCTTTTTTATTCTTTTTGTCTTTACGCATATGCGTTAAAAACTGCTCACTAGTCATTTCGTTTGGAGTTTCAGTAGGTAAGTCATAAAGTTTAAGTAACGTTACTACTCTGTTTACTTCACTTTGCGATAAGTCACCACGAGTATGTGCAAGTTTTGCAGCTAATACCATTCCTGTTGCTACGGCTTCTCCATGCAACCATATCCCATAACCCATTTGAGCCTCTATTGCATGAGCAAATGTGTGGCCTAAATTAAGTAGTGCGCGTAAACCATGTTCTTTTTCGTCTTGAGCAACTATAAGCGCTTTAATTTCACAGCATCTAAAAATAATATGCTGTAAACACTTTTCATCTAATTGCTTTAAATTAGCTGCATTTTGCTCAATATATGTAAATAGCTCGGTATCATAAATCAATCCATACTTAATAACTTCTGCCATGCCTGCGGCAAATTCTCGCATAGGTAAAGTGTGCAATGTATTAGTATCAATAAAAACAGCTTGTGGCTGATAAAAAGCCCCAATCATATTTTTACCTAATGGATGATTTACTGCTGTTTTTCCGCCTACTGATGAATCGACTTGCGATAATACAGTGGTTGGAATTTGTATAAATGGCACACCACGTTGATAACACGCAGCAACAAAGCCGGTTAAATCGCCAATAACGCCGCCACCTAATGCAATTAAGCAGGTGTCTCGACCGCAGTTATTTTGCAGTAAAAAAGCAGATATTTTTTCAAACCATTCTAACGACTTATATTGTTCACCGTCAGGAATGATAAAAGAAAGAGGGTTCAGTTCAGCTAACGAATCAAGCAAACCTTGTAAATATAAAGGCGCTACGGTGTCGTTAGTGATGATGATAGGCCGACAATCACCAATGTGGTGAACAAGGCGGCCATTATCTTGAAGTGCAGATTGACCAATAAAAATAGGATAACTTCGCTCGTCCAAATTAACAGTTAATTCAAGCATGCTTTGTTATTTCCTTTATTATTGGTTTTTAAAAATCTAATTTCTCGATGATTTGGTTAGCAACAACTTTAGCGCTTTGCTCATCGGTGCGTACAACAAAATCAGCAACTTCTTTGTATAGTGGCTCGCGTTCTTCTGCTAAGCGCTCTAGTACATTACGAGGTGCTTCTTCAGTTTGCAGTAATGGGCGACGCTTATCGCGTTGCGTGCGTGCAACTTGCTTTTCTATAGGTGTCTCTAGGTATACAACGATACCGCGAGCCGAAAGCTTGTTTCGAACTTCTTTACTCATTACTGAACCACCACCGGTAGCAAGTACAATACCTTGCATTTCGGTTAAATCGCCAATAACAGACTCTTCTCGAAGTCTAAAGCCTTCTTCACCTTCAAGATCGAATACCCATGCAATATCTGCACCTGTGCGGCGTTCGATTTCTTGATCAGAATCAACAAATTCAAGGTGTAATTGGTCAGCGATGTGACGACCAATCGTGCTTTTGCCAGCCCCCATGGGGCCAACTAGAAATATATTACGTTTCTCAGCCATATCTTTTAGTACAAACGAACTCTAAAATTTGAAATAAAACCCCGCCTAACGACCTGGCCCCAAAATTAAGGAGGGGATTATCTCAGTAATTGCCGGGGTATTTCAAGTCAATTAGAATAAAAAGCCATATAACGAGCAATTAATCTAAATAATTGCCCGTTGATTAACAAAATAGCACTAAATTTTAGTCTATTTGGATTTTTGGTGTCACGAAAATAAGCAGTTCACGTTTTTCATTGAACTCACTCGTACTTTTAAATAACCTTCCTACATACGGAATGTCACCTAAAACTGGTACTTTATTTGTAGTATTTATTATTTGCTGCTGAAATATACCACCTAGCACTACGGTTTGGCCATTCTCAACAAGCACTTGTGTTTGTATTTCTTGGGTATCAATAGACACCGCTTCACCTGTACCCGTTTGTACTGTGTCACCACGAGTATCTTGCGTTATTACTAAATCCAAAATAACTTTATTATCAGGCGTTATATGAGGCGTAACCTCTAAACTCAATACAGCCTTTTTAAAGCTAACCGTCGTTGCACCACTCGAAGCAGACTCTGTGTAAGGAATTTCAGTACCTTGCTCTATTCGCGCTTTTTGCTGATTTGCTGCAATAATGCGAGGGCTTGCAATAATCTCGCCTTTGTTTTCTTCTTCAAGAGCACTTAACTCTAAGTCAATTAAAGTACCATTAGCCAATTTTGCAATATGTAAACCAATACTCGCCGCAGGGTTAGTAATCGGTAAGTTTACATTTAGCCTATCGGTTAAATCTGGAATGGTGCCGTTAGATATCGTTTCTGCACCCTCTAGTGAGCCAGAAATACCATCACTACCTTGCTGATCGCTAAAGCCCCAGCGCACACCTAAATCCTCAGTGACATTATCGCGCACAGTCACCATACGAGACTCAATAACAACTTGCTGGACCGGAATATCGAGTGTTTCAATCATACGACGAATATTTTCGATACTCTTAACAGTGTCTTTTATTAGTAAGGTATTAGTACGTAAATCTACCGATACACTACCGCGGGCAGTGATAATACTGTTTGTATCTGTTTTTAATAGATCAGCAAAATCTTCCGCTTTAGCATAATTTAATCGAATGTATTCACTATAAAGTGGCTCTAAGTCTTCAACTTGCTGCTTAGCTTTTAGATCTTTAGCTTCACGTGCAGCTAGTTCTTCTGCAGGCGCCACCATTAGAATAGACCCATCCATGCGCTTATCTAAACCTTTAATACGTAGTACTACATCAAGCGCTTGATCCCATGGCACGCCATCTAAACGAAGTGTGATATTACCGGTTACTGAGTCACTTGTTACGAGGTTAAAGTCGTTATAGCCTGCAATAATTTGTAATGCTGCACGTACAGAAATATCTTGAAAGTTTAAGGTCATAGGACGACCTTGATACTCAACACCACCATCTAAGTACGCATTTTGCGTTTCATCTTTTTCTACAGTGAGTGTTAAAATATTATCTATTTGCTGATAGGTAAATGTAAATTGAGCATTAGGTTCTATAACAACCCTGCTTAACCCTTCTTCTTTAAACGTTTCGATATTACTTACAACAGTACCAAAGTCTAAAACATCCAGCTCATAAAGTAAGTCATCTAAAATATCTGTATGGTGAAAGTCTGCATAAATTTTGCCACCGCTCTCATGTACTTCAATTGCGGCTTGAATGTCTTGTAAAAAAACAAGTACCTTTGCTTCGCCTTTTTCACCACGCCTAAAGTCAATTGATTGAATTCGGTTAATGTAATTTCCACTAACATTACTTGAATCCATAGCAACATCTTCACTATCTGACTCTGTAAGTGGATTATCTGAAACACGTATAGACACTAAATTGTTATGAACTTCAGTTTCGTAAATTTTTAATCTATCTAGGTTTACGCTTACTTTTAAGCCCTTGTCAGTCAAAACATTGGTAACGCTACTAATGCCCGCTTGGTTTACAGCAACATCATTCAAACCAACTTCAAGCTCGGCGGTATCGAAGAACATTTCAATGCGAGCAGGACTATTAAAAACCTGCACTTTTGGTTCAAGCGTTAATTCTTCATCAAAAACGAGCTGTAATTCAGTTTCACCTTTAAGGAGTGGATTGTAACGAACATCATAAAGTAGCGGCCCTGCAATGGCTGCATTTGCGGTTATTAAAGCGACTATCGCCAATAATGACCGTGAAATGCTTTTAAGCCAAAGTACATCCTTATGCATGTTATTTTTACCTTTTTTATTATTAATTTGCGCCATTTGTTGCCGCCTCTAACATTTCTAATTTAGTCAGGCGCTCTTTCCAACAACCAGACCCATCAGGGATTAATTCTACTAATTCTATATAATCGTTATTTACTACTTTTACTTTTCCATCGTAGCTACCAAGATAATTTCCAACAGTTACACGATGCAAAGTATCGTCTGCCGCAGTTATTAATGCCCAAACTTGACCGCTAGAACCAATAGTCCCTTTCATAGCTAAGTTGTCTAATGGGTATTTTTCAAGTGGCTCACGGCGACGCTCAGGATCTGGATGCAAACAGTTTTTTATTTGCGTTAATTTATTTTGAATTATTTCTGGCTGCGGCGCTACAAACGGACTACGCAATTGCTCAGCGCTGTATTCAAAAATTTCAAATTTAGTAAGCTCCGGAATAGACTCTACTTTAGGCGTGGTGCTTGCTTTAACTTGGTCTATAAATTCTTTTTGCTCCGAGGTGTCATCATTACAACCACTTAAAACTAAAACAACGGCCACAGGCATTATGCGTAAAAGGTTCATTTCTTCACCCCTTCTTCATAACGATATGTTTTAGCGACTACACTGAATGTTAGTTGTTTATTACCCGATGATAAAATAGAAAAATCGTGTAAGCTTACAATACGCGGTAATTGGGCTACTTTTCCTACAAATTCACCAAACTCATGGTACGTACCTATTACTTCTATTTTGATAGGTAGCTCCGTATAAAATTCTTTTTCGACCTCTGGTAACCAGCCTATTTTTAGAAACGTTAACCCACTGGTTGTACCTACATACGATAAATCGTCAAGTAAACCTGGTGTTTCGTTTGACGTAGGTAAACGCTTTAATAACTGAGAAAACTTTTCTTCCATATCAATCATTTGCTGACGATAAATATCAAGTTTACTCGCTACCGCATATTTGGTTCTGTACGTTGTGCGTAGTTCAATTTCTTTTGCTACCGCACTGTGATAGCTATCAATTTCATCAGAGACCAATAAGCTATAGCTAAAAAATAAGACAAGTCCCGCTACAAAAGTGCAGCAAATTGCCTTAACTGCAATAGGCCAATCGCCAATATTATCTAATTCAATTTCATTCCAATCTATTTCGCTCAAAGCTTTAAAATCAAGGTTCATCGCTAACCTCACCGATTTGGTCAAATGGTTTTACGTAAAACTCCATATTAAAATCACTGAGTAAACGCGAAGATTGATCGCCTGCAACAATGCCCTGCATTGATGGACGTTCTAATAAATATGAACTTTGCACTTGGCGTAGCATTGTTGATAAGCGGTTATTAGATTCGCTGCGCCCTAGGACATGAATTTGACTTCCTCTTCGCTCAAGTTTTGTTAAATAAACACCTGCAGGGACTATTTTGGCCACTTCATCCATTATTTGTGTACCCAAGTTACGGCTACTTTGTAATTCTTCAATTAGTCTCATTCGCTGCTGTAAATTTTCTTTTCTTTTATCTAAGTTTCTTATTTCACTTATTTTTTTATCTAGCATGCTAATTTCTGAACTTAAATAATTATTTTTTAGGTTTTGTCCGTCTTTAAGCCCGCTATAAAAAGAGCTAAGTAAGTACATACTCGCAAAACAAATTATAACTACACCAATGAGTATAGTAACAAACTTCTTTTTTGATTCTTCACGTTGTAGTTCACGCCAAGGCAGTAGATTTATATGTGGCATGATGAGAAACTCCTTAATGCCAAGCCCGTTGCAATTGCAAACTGCGTTCTATGGCGCTGCATTACATTGCGATCAACCTTTGGAGAGATTTCCATATTAGCAAAAGGTTCTGCAACGACAGAGTGAATACCTAACTCTTCGATAAGTAGTCGGTCTATCCCTTTAATCATCGATGTGCCACCAGTAAGTACAATATAATCTATTTGCTCTTTACCACTGGTTGTTAAAAACATTTGTACCGCACGACGAACCTGCTGCAATAGCGACGTTTGAAAAGGCGCTAATACTTCAAAGGTGTAGTTTGGCGGTAAATCCCCCGACGTTTTACCAATTTCGGCTTCATCAAAGCCTTTATTGTAATAACTAACAATACTGTTGGTGTATTGATCGCCACCAAACACCTGATCTCGGGTATAAATGGTTTCACCTGCCTGAACTACACTTACAAGCATTAAAACGGCACCAATATCAACAACTGCCACGCACTTGTTAAATGCATCACTAGGTAACTGTTGATAGTAAACATCCATCGCTCTACTTAATGCATAGCTTTCAACATCAACAATTTTAGCTTCTAAATTTGCAGTTTCGAGAGCTCCAACACGAGCCTCTACACTTTCAGTTCTAGCGGCAGATAATAATACATTCATTTTGGTAGGATCGGCCTCATTGGTAGAAAGCTTTTCAAAATCTAAGCTCACTTCATCAAGAGGGTATGGAATTAAACTATCGGCTTCAATTTCAATTTGCGATTCAAGTTCAGCATCAGTTAACGACACATCCATGAAAATAACTTTGGTAATAACCGTTTGGCCTGAAACAGCCACTGCAGCAGATTTTAGCGACTTCGGTAATTTTCTTCTTAATTTTGAAATTATATTACCAATCGCTTCAATATCCTGAATAGTACGCTCACTCATAGCGCCTTTTGGCATCGGTTCAATTGCAAGTGCTTCTAGTCGAAATCCAGTTTCAATTTCACGTAAAAGCACTGCCTTAATTGAGTGCGATCCAATATCAATCCCTACCATCATCGGAGACGGCTTTTGAAATAGTTGACTTAGCATGTTTGCAACTTGGCCTTTGTTTTAATAATAAACAAGTTATAATTTTTATCTGAAAAAATATTATTCATTTTTTAATCAATATATACTAGCAGTCAAAACTCGCAATTGGGAGTCCATTTAGGGAAATATAAGTGATTTTATTAAAACGAACTTTACAATTTTTTATCATTTGTACGTTAATTGGTCTGATTACATTAATCAGTCTTTATTACTACGTTAAACCTGATATCCCCAGTGTGCAAGTTTTAAAAGACGTGCAATTACAAACTCCTATGCAAGTATTCACTAAAGATGGCCTTTTGATCAATCAATTTGGTGAAAAACGTCGTATTCCTGTCACTATTGATGAAATACCACAGCCCCTGATTAATGCATTTTTAGCGACTGAAGATAATCGGTTTTATGATCATGTTGGCATAGATCCCATTGGTATTGTTCGCTCTGCTATTGTGCTTATTTCTACCGGTGAAAAAAAGCAAGGGGCGAGTACTATAACGATGCAGCTTGCTCGAAATTTCTTTTTAACACGCGAAAAAGCGTATATCCGTAAAGTTAAAGAAATATTTATAGCCCTGCACATAGAAAATGTATTAACTAAAGACGAAATTTTAGAACTCTACCTTAATAAAATAGAATTAGGTAACCGTGCATTCGGTATTGGTGCTGCAGCACAAGTTTATTATGGTAAAGAGTTAAAAGATTTAACACTTGCACAAATGGCGATGATTGCAGGCCTACCTAAAGCGCCTTCTGCTTTAAACCCTATTCGTAACCCGACTCGTGCAAAAGCACGCCGAAATGTTGTTTTAGGCCGTTTATTAACTGAAAACTACATCACCCAAGAACAATATAATGAAGCAACCAACCAGCCTATAACTGCATATTTCCATGGCGCAGAGATAGATTTATACGCACCTTATATTTCTGAAATGGTTCGTGCTGAAATGGTATCTCGTTACGGGGTTGATAAAGCCTATAATTCTGGTTTTAAAATTTTTACCTCTGTTGAATCTCGCGTTCAAAAAGCAGCGCAAACAGCGCTAGTTAATAATTTACATAACTACGATATGCGCCATGGTTTTAGAGGGCCTGTTGATGTTTTATGGGATCCAGAAACACAACCAGCTTTAACACAGCAGCAAATTATCGATAAATTAAAACCAGTAAAAGAACTTGGCGATTTAAACGCTGCGATAGTATTAAAAGTAAATGAAAAAACCGCTGATGTTATTTTAAAAAATGGCCAACGTACCACTCTTGATTGGAATAATTTAAAGTGGGCGCGTAAATACATTACACGTTACCGTCAAAGCTTTGCGCCAAAAGCCGCCACCGATATTTTGACCCCAGGTATGCAAATATGGTTACGTAAAAACAAAGACGACTCTTATATACTAAGCCAGATACCAGAAGCTGCGAGCGCTATCGTGTCGCTTGATCCGCAAGATGGCAGAATTAAGGCAATTGTAGGTGGTTACAGCTTTGAACAAAGCCAATACAACCGCGCAGTACAAGCTAAACGCCAAGTCGGCTCGAACATTAAACCGTTTATTTACTCAGCAGCGCTAGAGAAAGGCTATACGCTGGCATCAATACTAAACGATGCCCCCATTAACCAGTGGGATAAAAGCCAAGGCGTTGCATGGCGACCTAAAAACAGCCCTGCAGTTTATAATGGTCCAATACGTATTCGCCGTGCTTTAGCGCAATCTAAAAACGTAATTTCAGTACGTTTACTACGTGGCGTTGGACTGCAACGCACAGCTGATCACTTATTAAAGTTTGGTTTTAAAAACTCAGATATTAACCGTAGTGAGTCACTTGCTCTTGGTAGCGCCTCTATAACACCTCTAGAACTAGCTCGTGGTATGAGCAGCTTTGCTAATGGTGGTCATTTAATAGAACCTTACTTTATCTCAGAAATTCAAGATGCTTATGGCAATGTTTTATTTAAAGCTAACCCAGCAATGGCCTGTGATGAAAACACTACTCTACCAAGCAATGAGCTTATGTTAAGCAGCAGTGCTGATGAAGTAGTGCAACCTCGTCAATGTGCTCCTCGCATTATATCTAAGCAAAATGCGTTTTTAATTGCCGATGCAATGCACAGCGGTATTTGGGGCGGTGGAAGCTGGGCAAATAAAACTGGCTGGAGTGGCACGGGCTGGCGAGCACAAGCACTAGAACGTCGCGATCTTTCTGGTAAAACGGGTACAACCAACGACTCTGTTGATACCTGGTTCAGTGGCTTTAATAGCAAAGTAGTGACCTCTGTATGGGTAGGGTTTGATAACCCGGGTAACCCACTAGGCCGCTCAACCTACAATAACAACCTAGATAGCGGTCAAATATCTGGTGCAGAATCGGGCGCAAAAACGGCCCAGCCAGCCTGGGTTGAATTTATGAGGGCTGCACTTGAAGGCACCCCTGAAGCGCCGATTGAACCACCCGAAGGGCTTGTCTCTATTCGTATTGATTTAGCGACTGGCTTACTTAGCCATAAAAATGATTATACAAGCCGCTTTGAATATTTTGAAAAAGGCACAGCACCGACTAAATATGTGTTATCTCAGCCTAACGATATATTTGAAGAAGATACAAAAACAGAAGAAGAGTTATTTTAAAGCATTTATAAACAAAAAACGGCGGCTTAATTTAAGCCGCCGTTTTTATATCAATATACACAGCTTATTTTAAGTTTTGCACAAGCCAATATAAATCAGAATGAACACCCGCCGCAGTTACTTCACTACCCGCCCCAGGGCCTTGAATAACTAATGCATTGTCGCTGTACCATTTACTGTTGATCACAAAAATATTATCGCCAGGTGTTAAGTTTGCTAGCGCATCACCGTTTGGCACGTAGGTAATGCCTACTTTTGCAATGACTTTATCGCATGTAATTTCTAATAACCCTGTGTATCTAAGCACGGCATTTTTAGCTTGCGCTGCTGCAGCGTGTTCTTCAATAAACGCATCAAGCTGCGTTTTTTTATCTATAAAGTCGTCCCAGCTCCCCTTAGCAAGTTCAACTGGCATAAGTGCCGAGAGGCTTATATCGTCAAGCTCAAGATCTACACCTAGCTCTCGGGCTAAAATAAGTAGCTTACGCTGCATATCACGCCCAGATAAGTCTTCACGCGGATCAGGCTCTGTAAAACCCATTTTTTGTGCTTCAAGCACTAACTCTGAAAACGCAACACTGCCATCATATTTACTGCATAACCACGATAATGTGCCAGAAAACACGCCTTCTATTCGAGTGATTTTATCGCCACTATTTTGTAAATCAGCTAAAGCAAAGTTTATAGGTAAGCCTGCCCCTACACTTGTGTTATAACGCCAGTGTAGGTTGCGCTCTGCCAAATTATTTCTAAGTGTTTGATACCAAAGTGTAGGCGCTGTGCCCGCATATTTATTTGCACTAATTAAATGGCAGTCGCTTTGCACAAAGTCAGTATAAAGCTGGCTAAATTGCTCACTAGCAGTAATATCAATTACTACTTTATGCTCGTAATCAAGCTCGTTAATTGCATTTAATAAATCATTACTTTGGTATTTTTTGGCCTCAAGCTGCCATTGTTTTTCCCATGTTTGAGGGTTAACTCCACTTGGATTAAACAGCATCTCTTGAGAGCGAACCAAAGCAACTAATTTAATACTAAAGTCACCACTTAGGCGCTCAAATTGATCCGCCAGTTGGTGTATAAACACTCCACCTACATTACCTAATCCTGCTACTATAATCGCAATTTCTTGGCCTTTGTTAACTAGCTTATCATGCAATGTGCTTTGCACATCGCTATCAATAAATTGGTCAGTTAGTAATAAAACATAACCATTATCTTGATGTACAAAACGCGGTTTTATAGTTTGCTCAGCTAATACTTCTAAAGCTTGCAGTTTAAGTGTGCCGATGTCTTGCTCTGGTGCAACAACTGCACAGCCGTTTAAATTCGACTCACTAATATTAGCTCTACCAGCAAAGTAATTAATAACTTGATATGTTTGTGCAGCCGGTACGACTAAATACACTTCGCCATTATGGTTAAAATGATGAAGACTATGCTGAATAAGCTGGCTAACACTTGCAACCTCACCTTCACTCAAGCCTTCTACTATTAATAAATCAACATTTTGTAGCGTCGTTATAAAGCGCTTTTTCTTAGCTAGACCTTCTTTAACAATATGAGTTGGACTTGCTTGAACATCAAAACTACTGCGTACAGCTAGCTTTATATTGGTATTTTTTAAAGGCGATAACGTTTTAGCATGCAAAACGGGGTTGCCTAATCGTGCTAGTAAGTTGGCCTGAGTGCGACACACTTTAGCGTACTTAATTGCCTTTTTTACTTTACGCGGATCAGTACTAAATACACCTTGCGTGTCAGTCCAAATGCATACCTGTTTGGCATCACAATAACTGGCAAGTAATGCAGCGCTGTAATCGCTACCATTACGACCAAGCGTTACCGTATCGCCAAGTGTGTTTGCCGCTATGAACCCGGTTACTACATTCACTTTGTTGGCATCAATAACACTGTTACATTGCAGCTTATTTTGAGCATGGCGTAATTCGCCATCATTTAAAGTAAAAAGCAGGCGAGCATCGTGTGCGCAGGCATGTACGTTTAACTGTTGTAAATATGCAGCCAATAATCGTGCAGACCATAACTCACCATGGGCAAGTAATTGCGCTTCTTTGAGCTGCTCACTTTGCGCTAAGCTTGCAATTATATTTAGTTCTTCTAGTAATGTTTTAAGTGCGCTGCGCTTTAAATCAGCTTGTAATAATTGCTCAATTAAATCGCTTTGATGGTTATTTAACTGCAGTAAAATATCAGCGACAGCTTGTGTGTCTTGTTGCTGATAACTTTGCCACAACGACACAAGTGTATCTGTGGTTTTACCAGCAGCAGATACCACAACACAGTCGCCTGGCTGAGTATGCCCAATAATTATTTTAGCTACGCTTTGATAGCGCTCACTAGAGCTTAAGCTTGAGCCACCAAATTTATGTACACAATTGACCATATTTATACCAATTCGCTTAATTAAGATGTCTATTTTGAGAATAAGAAAACCGTGTCGATAACAAGGCAAAAATTTCGTTGTTTAGTTGTTCTATATGAAAAATTTTTAACGAAGTTAGCGCCGGTTTAATCCCTCAAATTGATTAGGTATTATTGCGCATTGGTATTACTTACCAAAGCGCCGGGCGGTCTGCACTTAATTTCACATGCCACCAGGCGTGCCAGCACCTTTACCTACACGGCCAATATTTTTATTTTGCCCTGGTTTTACAAGTTCAAACACGCGTTCGAAATCAGCAACTAAGTCGTTTATATCTTCAATACCTACCGAAATACGAATGAGCGTATCACCCACCCCCGCTTCTAAACGGGCTTTAGGCTCCATTCCTGCATGCGTCATCGTTGCAGGGTGGCAAATTAAGCTCTCTACGCCGCCTAGCGACTCTGCTAAGCTAAATGCCTCAAGGCTTGTTAAAAATGCCGCAGCGTCGTTAACATCGCCTTTAATATCAAAACTGACCATACCACCAAAGCCAAGTTGCTGAGCCTTTGCCAATGCATGTTGAGGGTGCGACTCAAGTCCTGGGTAGTAAACTTGGCTCACAAATTCAGAGCTTTCAAGGTACTTGGCAATTGCAAGTGCGTTTTCTTGATGCTGTCTTAAACGTACATTTAAAGTACGCAAGCCACGAAGCGTTAAATAGCTATCAAATGGTGCACCTGTAATACCAATGTTATTTGCCCACCAAGCTAACTCATCACCAAGCTCTTGTGTTGCAGCTATCACAGCGCCGCCCACAACATCAGAATGGCCATTGATATATTTAGTCGTCGAGTGAACAACAATATCTACACCAAATTTAATTGGGTTTTGCAGCGCAGGTGATAAAAACGTGTTATCTGCAGCAACAAGTGCCCCGCACTGCTTAGCTATATCAGTCACTGCTTTAATATCTGTTAAGCGCAGTACCGGGTTACTTGGTGTTTCAATCCATATTAATTTAGGTTTTATTGCTAAAATTTTATCTAAGTTTTCTTGCTTGGTTAAATCTAAAACTTCAAGCTTTAGTAATCCGCGTTTTTGCAAAGACGTAAATAAACGGTAGCTTCCACCATAACAATCATGTGGAATAACCAGTGTATCGTCATTATTTAATAACTGAGTCGCTAAATGCACGGCAGCCATGCCTGTGGCAGTAATAATACCGCGCGCACCACCTTCAAGTTCAGCCAATGTTTCAGCTAATATATCGCGATTGGGATTACCGCTGCGCCCATAATCGTACTGACGCTTAGTATCAAAGTCGGCAAACGAATACGTAGTCGATAAATAAATTGGCGGAACTACAGCGCCATGGTGTTTATCTGCATCTACGCCATTACGTACTGCAATAGTCGCTTTGTTTTTTTCGCTCATATTCGTCACCTGATTAATTTGGATGTTTAGACGTCTAAAAGAGTAAGTTATCCATTTTGATAAGTCAAAGCTTTTAAAGCTCTAGATGGCTAAAAATAACTAACTTATAAAACTTGAATGGGGCTATATTTACAATTACAGCCGGCTTATTAAGATAGATTGGTATCTATTATTTGACTATCTTTTTTAAATCGATAGAATTTCACGCATATTTACACGCTTTTTACGCCGTGTGAGAAATTAATAATCTGAGGCAACGATACATCTTATGGCTAAATGGAATGGTGAGTATATTCACCCATACGCAGAACACGGGAAAAAATCAGAGCAAGTTAAAAAGATCACCGTTTCGATCCCGCTAAATGTATTAAAAGTTTTAACGGATGAGCGCACGCGCCGTCAAATAAATAACCTTCGCCATGCAACAAACAGTGAGTTGTTATGCGAAGCGTTTTTGCATGCATTTACAGGCCAGCCATTACCAAATGACGATGACTTACGCAAAGACAATGCAGAAAAAGTACCTGAAGAAGTTAAAAAGATAATGCAAGAAATGGGTTTAGAAGTGCCTATTTTAAACGAAGAATAAATCGTTACCTTTTTAATCAAAAACCTCAGCCATTGCTGAGGTTTTTTTGTTTTAGCATATACCTTTAAGCCATGTAATTTTCAGGTAAGTCAATTTGCGCAACACCCGATTCTACCGCAGCTACAGCTACAGCTTTAGCTATACGAGGTAGTAAACGCGGATCCATTGGCTTAGGAATAATGTACTGTGCACCAAATTCAAGCTTATCAACACCCGCAGCTTTTAATACTTCTGCTGGTACTGGCTCTTTAGCAATACTACGAATAGCTTCTACCGCAGCAATTTTCATTTCATCGTTAATAGCGCTTGCGCGCACATCTAGTGCACCACGAAAAATAAACGGAAAACATAAAACGTTGTTAACTTGATTAGGGTAGTCAGAGCGCCCCGTTGCCATAATTAAGTCGTTGCGTGCACCATGAGCAAGTGCAGGATCGATCTCAGGATCTGGGTTTGAACATGCAAACACCACAGGTTTTTCTGCCATTAGCTTTAAATCTTCAGCTGCTAGCAAGTTAGGGCCAGAAACGCCTACAAATACGTCAGCGTCTGCAATTACATCTTGTAAAGTACGTTTATCGGTATTGTTAGCAAACAGCTGCTTGTATTCGTTTAAGTCATCACGACGTGTATGAATAACACCCTTACGGTCCAACATATAAATATGCTCGCGAAGTGCGCCACACTTAATTAGCAGCTCCATACACGCAACGGCAGCAGCGCCTGCACCTAAACATACAATAATCGCATCTTCAATTGACTTACCCTGCACTTCTAGCGCGTTTAGCATGCCTGCAGCAGTCACAATAGCAGTACCGTGTTGATCATCATGAAAAACCGGAATACTACAGCGCTCTATTAATGCTTTTTCAATTTCAAAACACTCTGGTGCTTTAATATCTTCAAGGTTGATACCGCCAAAAGTATCAGCAATATTTGCAACCGTATTGATAAAATCTTCAGTGGTACGATGCTTAACTTCAATATCGATTGAATCAAGCCCAGCAAAACGTTTAAACAATAACGCTTTACCTTCCATTACAGGCTTAGATGCTAAAGGCCCTAAATTCCCTAGGCCTAAAATTGCAGTGCCATTAGTAATTACCGCAACCATATTACCTTTGCCGGTATATTTATAAGCATTAGCAGGGTCAGCAGCTATTTCACGAACGGGTTCGGCAACACCGGGGCTATACGCAAGCGCAAGATCTTGAACCGTTTCGGCGGGTTTGGTTAGTTCAATGCTAATTTTACCTGGTACTGGGTGTGAGTGATAATGTAGTGCTTGTTCACGAAAGTCTGACATAACGCGATGGTATCCTGCAATTTAAGTTAAAGTGAGAGGTGGTGTCTTGGGGTAAGATACCCTTATTATTTTTAAATTCCAAGCAATATCAGGTCTATCCTGTTATATGCTATATCCTTTAATTTTAAGAGGTTTTTCAGTAACTTTGCTGGATTATATCGACATTTAATAAATAAAAATTCACCAAAAAAGGTCGTTTTGAGGTGCTTTTATGTCTCCAATGTTCTTTATAAAATGTACGTTTAAAGTATTACTATAAATCTAAAATAATAGCCTATTACTCTACTTTAAAAACAGATGACTCCACGTTGGCTACTTTTATCAACCTAGTTAAAAAATGTACTAACTAAAATATAGAGAATATAAATAGATTTGTCTGCAAAGGTTTATGCATACTCATAATAAAAGGCAGAAATAGTTATGCAAAAGAGGAAATAACTAAAGTCGCTTAAATAATTAAATTTTAGGCACAAAAAAAGCACCCTAAGGTGCTTTTTTTAACTAAACAGCAATAATTACTTCTTGCTGCTAAGTGCACCGAAGCGCTTGTTGAAGCGATCAACACGGCCGCCAGTGTCTAAAATCTTTTGCTTACCAGTGTAAAACGGGTGACACGCAGAACATACGTCTAAGTGAATGTCTTTACAAAGAGTTGAGCTAGTTTCGAATTTGTTTCCGCATGAACATGTTGCAGAAATTACTTCGTACTTAGGGTGAATACCTTCTTTCATAGGAACCTCTAGTTAAGGCCGCATCGCTCTCCAAACCCGAAGTCTGGCACCATACGTCGTTAAAACAAATTTGTTGGTCGCGGATTTTATCCAACAACAACCCCCTACACAAGTATTAATTTATGTTTTTGCTAAAAAAGTGAACAACCTCTTTCTATAGTGCTATTCCTTATAGGTTTTTAGACATATTTTTAGTACATTAGGCAATTAATTTTATGGGTGAAGTTGTTATGCGTTTTGTTGAAGTTGCTATTAAAGTCCCGCTACCACGCACCTTTGACTATAAAGTAGAAGAACAACTCAGCGGGTTATCAACACCGCTTGAGCCGGGCATGCGTGTTTTAGTGCCTTTTGGCAATCAAAAGAAAGTAGCTGTTATTCTCAGTGTTAAAAATACGACTGACGTACCAGAGAACAAAATAAAAAACATAATAGAAGTCATCGATGATACCCCTATTTTAAGCGCCCAGCACTTAGATTTACTTAGCTTTACAGCTCGATATTATTGCTACCCACTTGGCGAAACTATACACATTGCGTTACCGGGGGCTCTTCGCCAAGGTGAATCACCCGATAAAACCAGTATTAATATGGTTACCCTTACTGAGAAAGGCGCAAAAGTCCCTTCGCTAAAAGCTAAAACTCAGTTAAACCTATTAAAGCAGCTATCGCAATCAGGTAAATCATCGTTAACTGAATTAAAAGCGCTAGGCTTTAGTAAAAAAACAATCGATAGCTTAATAGATAAAGATTTAATAACACAAACTATTGAGCACGATAATCAATGGCAAAGTGTTGCGCCTACCGTTGGTACCAAACCCGTATTAAATAAGGAACAAGCTGTTGCCTGTACTGCCATTAACCAAAGCACTGGCTTTAAAAGCTTTTTATTAGAAGGTGTCACGGGCAGTGGTAAAACCGAAGTATATTTACAGTGCCTTGAGGAAGTTTTAAAGCGCGGCGAGCAAGCATTAGTATTAGTGCCAGAAATAGGCCTGACGCCGCAGACTGTAAACCGTTTTCGTCGGCGCTTTCCTGATACACCGATTATGTTATGGCACTCGGCTCTTACAGACAACGAACGCTTACAAACATGGCGCTTTTGCGAAAAAGGCAGTTGCGCTATAGTAATAGGCACACGTTCGAGTATCTTCCTGCCATTTTTAAAACTCGGTATGATAGTGGTTGATGAAGAGCACGACTCATCATTCAAGCAACAAGACACCTTACGCTACCACGCTCGAGATTTAGCAGCGTACCGTGCTTTTCAGCACAAAATACCGCTTATTTTAGGCAGTGCAACGCCCGCACTCGAAACCCTACATAAAGCTATAAATAACAAATACCAGCTTTTAAGTCTTACTGAACGAGCGCAAACGGCCACCGATAACCAATTTAAATTACTTGATATGAAAGGGCAGCCTGACCAAGCAGGGATTGCACATGCAAGCCTTGCAACTATGCGCCAACATTTAAATCGTGGTAAACAGGTTATGGTGTTTTTAAATCGTCGTGGTTTTTCTCCCACTCTTATTTGTCATGAGTGTGGCTGGCTAAGCGAGTGCAAACGCTGTAGTACCAGTGCGACTTTTCACAAAGCGATAGGCCAAATGATTTGTCATCACTGTGGCGATCAATACCATGTCCCGCATCAATGCCCAGACTGCGGAAGCACGCAAATTTTTCCAAACGGTAAAGGGACTGAGCAAATAGAAGAGTTTTTATCGAGCGAGTTTCCTGACACACCAGTAACACGTATAGATCGCGATTCAACCCGTCGCAAGGGGAGCCTTGAAAAAGCACTAGATGAAATAAATCTCGGTGGCGCACGTATTTTAGTAGGTACACAAATGCTTGCTAAAGGCCATCACTTTGCAGATGTAAGCTTGGTACTTATTTTAGATGTAGATAGCGGTTTATACTCTTGCGATTTTAGAGCAACAGAACACTTAGCGCAGTTAGTTACGCAAGTTGCAGGACGTGCTGGTCGCTCTGGCGAACCCGGGCAAGTATTATTACAAACGCACTTTCCAGAACACCCTCTTTTACAAGATTTAGTTAATAATGGCTATCAAGACTTTGCTCGTTTTGCTTTAAGCGAGCGAGATGATGCAGATTTACCGCCAATCACTAATATGGCGATTGTCAGGGCGCAAGGGCACAGTATTAAACAAGTCGTCGATTTTTTGACGGATTTGGTTCCTGTAAATGGGGTATCTGGTATACAATTGCTCGGTCCGATCCCCGCACCTCTTGAGAGAGTTGCAGGTATGTATCGTTTTCAATTACATATTCAAGCGCAAGATCGCCGCGTATTACACCAGTATCTTTCGCAAATGGTTGATTATTTAAGTACTAGCAAACTAGCACAAAAAGTTCGCTGGAGCTTAGACGTAGACCCTATAGACATGATTTAGGTTAAGGCCACAATAACACCATGGCACAGCACGATTATATTAATAAAAAGCCTGCAGGCAGAAACAGTAAAAAACAAGCACCGGCTAAAAAGCCCTTCCCAATCCTATTAGTAATTATTACCTTGTTACTCGTTGGCGGTTTTGCTTACGGATTATGGTTTATAAAAAGTAATGCCGATCCTAAACTGGTAGAAAAACAAGCTAACCCTACGCCTGCAAAAAAAGTAGAAGTAGCGATACCGCGCACGCCTGAGTTTATTAAAGAGATCAGAGAGCACGAAATTCAGGTTGAGGTAAAAGAAATTGAGCAAAAAGGCCCGTATGTTATGCAGTGCGGATCGTTTAAAACTCATGCACAAGCCGAATCACTTAAAGCTAAAATAGCATTTGCAGGGCTAATTTCTGAAATAAAAGAAGCAAAAGGCAGCAATGGTATTTGGTACAAAGTACGCTTAGGCCCTTATAAAACCAAACGCCAAGCCGAAAGCGATAAGAACAAACTTAAACGTGTAAAAATAGTCGGCTGCGGAATTTGGGGCTGGACTTGAAAATAAACCATTCACCCATATAACCTCATCATAATCGTTTTTTACGAGTTGCCACTGCAACTCGATGATGAGGAATAACATGACCACTATTGTAAGTGTACGCCGCGGCGACAAAGTAGTAATCGGCGGCGATGGCCAAGTTTCACTTGGCAATACCGTAATGAAGGGCAATGCCCGTAAAGTTCGACGTCTTTATAATGGCAAAGTAATCGCTGGTTTTGCTGGCGGTACTGCTGATGCCTTTACCCTTTTCGAACGCTTCGAAAGCAAACTAGAAATGCACCAAGGTAACCTAACCAAAGCTGCAGTAGAAATGGCCAAAGATTGGCGCAGCGATAGAGCCCTGAGAAAACTTGAAGCCCTTCTTGCTGTTGCCGATGAAACCGCCTCTTTAATCATTACCGGTAACGGCGATGTTGTGCAGCCAGAAAACGACCTAATTGCAATTGGCAGCGGCGGCAACTTTGCCCAATCAGCAGCTACTGCTCTATTAGAAAATACAGATTTAAGCGCTCATGAAATAGTAGAGAAAAGCTTAACTATTGCAGGCAATATCTGCGTATTTACTAATAACTTCCAAACAATCGAAGAATTATAATAGGAATTGCTATGTCTGCTATGACTCCAAGAGAAATCGTTCACGAGCTCGATCAACATATTATTGGCCAAGCTAAAGCTAAAAAAGCAGTCGCTATTGCACTTCGCAACCGCTGGCGCCGTATGCAACTTAATGATGATTTGCGCAGCGAAGTTACACCAAAAAATATTTTAATGATTGGTCCTACAGGTGTGGGTAAAACTGAAATTGCACGTCGTTTAGCAAAATTAGCCAATGCACCATTTATTAAAGTAGAAGCGACTAAATTCACTGAAGTGGGTTATGTTGGTAAAGAAGTTGAAACCATCATTCGTGATTTAGTTGATGTTTCGATTAAAATGACACGTGAGCAACAAACTAAAAAGTTTAAGCACCGCGCCGAAGAAGCTGCGGAAGAGCGTATTTTAGATGCACTTTTACCACCAGCGAAAGATCAATACGGTGAAACACAGCGTGATGATAATTCATCAACTCGTCAAACGTTCCGAAAAAAACTACGTGAAGGTCAGCTTGATGATAAAGAAATCGAAATTGATTTAGCGCAAGCACAGCCAAATGTAGAAATTATGGCGCCTCCTGGTATGGAAGATATGACCAACCAGCTACAAAGCATGTTTCAAAACATGGGTGGCGACAAGCGCACTAAGCGTAAGTTAAAAATTAAAGAAGCCTTCAAGCTATTAACGGAAGAAGAAGCCGCTAAATTAGTTAACCCTGAAGAGCTAAAAGAGCAGGCTATTTTTGCAGTAGAGCAAAATGGTATTGTGTTTATTGATGAAATAGACAAAATTTGTAAGCGTGGCGATTCGTCAGGCCCGGATGTTAGCCGTGAAGGCGTACAACGCGACCTGCTACCGCTAATTGAAGGTTCAACTGTAAATACTAAGCACGGTATGGTTAAAACTGACCACATGTTATTTATTGCCTCGGGTGCATTTCAAATGTCTAAACCATCAGACATGATCCCAGAGCTGCAGGGTCGTTTACCAATTCGTGTTGAGCTTGAGGCTCTCACTGCTGATGACTTTAAACGTATTCTTACTGAGCCTCATGCTTCACTTACTGAGCAACAACGCGAACTTCTTAAAACTGAGCAAGTTGATGTTGAGTTTAGCGACGATGCCATTGAGCGTATTGCTAAAGCTGCTTGGCAAGTAAACGAAAAAACCGAAAACATCGGTGCTCGTCGTTTGCATACTGTTATGGAAAGATTAATGGAAGAAATTTCATACGATGCTTCTGAAAAAGCAGGCTCGTCATTAGTAATCGATGCCGCTTATGTTGAAAAACACTTAGGTGCATTAGTAGAAGATGAAGATTTAAGCCGCTTTATTTTATAAGCTAGGCATAAATACTATACTCTAAGCCTCCACATTGGGGGCTTTTTAATGGGATATATAAAATGAAACACGTAACAAAAGTACATTATCACAGTGTAAGTAAAAACCTAGATGTTTACTTTGATGATGACAGTAAAACTATATTTAGCTGCGAATTTTTACGTGTTCACTCCCCTTCAGCAGAAGTACAAGGTCATGGCTCTGGCCCAATGAAGTTAGTACTTAATAAGCAAGCTGTAGGAATAAAAAACATAGTGCCGGTTGGTCATTATGCTCTGCGTTTAGATTTTGATGATGGCCATAATAGTGGGCTGTTTAGCTGGCGCTACTTTGAAAAGCTACAACAGCAACAAGATACGTTATGGAGCGAATATTTAGCGCGGGTAACTGAACACGAAGAAAGTAAAGATAGCGTGCCTATAAAGTTTGTTCCTTGAACTTTATAGACCCGCACTTAAGCGTCATTACACCTTAAATTTATCAATTGCAGTAAACAGGACGCGTGCTTGCTCAGACACTTCTTCACTTGTCTGCGCATTATTAGCAGCATGTCCCGAAGCATCTTGTGCAATATCTCTTATACGTACCACGTTTTTATTTACCTCAGACGCTACCTGACTTTGCTCATCAATCGCAACGGCTATTTGGGTACTCATTTCCATAATAGTTTGTACATCTTCGGTAATAGCACCAAGTAGCTCACCCGCTTTAATTGCTTGAGACGCGCTTTCATCTCCTTGTGAACGACACTGGTGCATAATGCTAACGACCTCTTGAGTGCGTTGTTGAAGGGTATTAATAATTCCTTCTATTTCACTAGTAGACTCTTGCGTGCGCTGAGCAAGTGAGCGAACTTCATCTGCCACTACCGCAAAACCACGCCCTTGTTCTCCAGCTCTAGCCGCTTCAATTGCAGCATTAAGTGCTAATAAGTTTGTTTGATCTGCAATGGCGCGGATCACATCAAGCACTGAGCCAATGGTTTCACCGTCTTTTTCTAATTGCGATACAACACTCGATGCATTACCTAACGAACTAGACAAATCTCTAATATGCTTAACCGTTGAGTCAACTTCATTGCGCCCTTGCTGTGCGCTTAAGTTGGTTGATTCTGCTTTTTTAGCTGCCGCTTCAGTATTGTGAGAGATATCTTGAATAGTTGCCTGCATTTGCGTTGCTGCTGTCGCTACCATGTCTGCTTCATGGAGTTGCTCTTGCATACCAGAACTTGTAGCTGCAGTACTTTCAGATAAGTGCTCAGTAGCCACATTTAGTGTATTTAAAGCAGTGTTAACTTCATTAATCAGATTTTTAAAATCACCAATTAAACTATTAAAGTCTATAGTCATAGTGGTAATTTCATCCTTACCTGTTTGCTCAATCATCACACTTAAATCGTTATTACGACGAATATCGTTAATGGTGTGATAAACACGCTCAATAGGTACAATAATGGAGTGGCTCGTAAAATAAACTAACGCTAATACAATTACACCTGCAATCACAAATACTAAAATAGCTAAAAATTGAGCCTGCTCTACACTTTGCTCTACTTGTAGCTTAGTGTCTTTAACGATTTGCGTAACAATTGCGTCGCTTTTATCTACGCTATTACGCATTACCCCAAGCGCACCCGATTCAAGATCCAGCCCAAGCTCAATTTGCGCCTGCACAAGTGTTTTAAACTCGTTTTGGTATGTATCAACCAGAGGATTAATTTGTGTTTTATAGTCGCTTGGAAGTTGCGCAGCTGCTATCTGCTGTTTAAATGTATTAATTCCCTCGTTAAAACGCCCTAGGTACTTAATATCAAATCTCAGCATAAAATCTTTTTCTGAGCGCCTTAATTGCAGCATTGACGACAATAATTGGTAATTTTGCTGCTCTTTTAATAGTTGCTCAACTTCATGAACCGAACTTCTAAGCTTGCCATACAACCCGTCAGTAGGGGTTAGGCCTATCTCTTTTTGAAGCTTAACAACAGTTTTAAAATCATTATTATAGCTACTTATTAGTTGCTCAAAGCGCTGAACTTGCCCCTGCTCGATACCTTGTTTAGCCATCAACTGTTTTAACTTTTTTACTTTATCACTTAACTGTTCAAAATCCGTTTCAAATGCAGTTAACGCGTCTTCTTGTTTATAAAACAAGAAGTTTTTTTCATGTTTACGCAATGCTAATGCATGCACGTTAAGCTCTTCTGCTAATTGAATAGTCTTGTTTAAACTAAGGGTTGTACGTGATTCAAAAATAATCACGCATAAAAGAAGCACCATCGCTAAACCAACAACTACAGCGTTTAATTGTAAACGTCGTTTAATAGTTAAGTTTTGTAAAAAATTCATCGTAAACGCCTTTGTTAAATATGCATTTACAGTATAGCTTATTGAATGCAGCTATCTCATTAACTTAACCTTTTTTTTACTTAAATGCGGTTTTAAAAAATGTTTTATTATAGATTAACACTTCCCCATAATCCGCTATGTAATGACTGAGTATTACCCCACTGCTTTTTGAGGAGCCAATCAATTAATGGTGCAGGATCACTTGGATAGTTAATTTGCTTGTTTTGAGGTGCACTGTTCCAGTCATCAAGTGCTTGTGGGTTTAAGTAATTCATAACATGCGCCATTCCCATCGCAAGCAATGTTTGAGCATTTACCCCTTGTTCAAATTGCCCGTCTAACGGCTTTAATAAAAGTTTTTTACCTAACTTTAACGCCTCACTAGCCAACTCAAACCCTGCATTACCAATCACACCACTGGTGTTTGCTAAGTCATTTAAAAAACCAGTGCGAGAAGGAGATCGTAAATGTATATGCCCAATTGATTTATCCTGTGCATGTGGGTGGTAACAATAAAACTCTTTTTCAGGAAAATCTTTCAAATAGTCAATAATACTATCTAGGTTCTCAAACGGTAAATACACCAATACTTTGTTCATAACAGCAACCGGATTACCATGTTCATGATTTGCAATAAACGGTGGAATAATATTGTGCGCAAAAGGTTGCCAATGTACGCCTAAATAGGTATTTGCAGGTGCATAGTTTTTAATAAGAGACTTTCTTAATATGCCACGGCCAAACATCGGTACGCTGTCTGATAAAAATGCAGCTTGATGACTTATCCCCACCACCGGTATGCCTGATCGCTTTGCAGCCCAAGCCGATACAGGTTCAAAATCGTTAAGTACAAAGTCATACTGTTTTACGTCGAAGGCTTTTATATCTCTGACTAACTTACACACTCTGGCCTTTTTAAGTGTTTGTAGCGCTTTAACTTGCCCGTTTTGAGTGCTAAACGATAAACCGCGAAATGTTTTATAGTCAGAAAACTCATGCATATCGAAGTAATCTTTATTCGCACGCCCTGAAAAAACATAATCTACGTCTATCCCTAAATCATTAAAGCGACTAGCCATAACCCGAGCGCGAGTGATGTGCCCATTGCCAGTACCTTGTACCCCATACAATATCTTCATACAGGCACCACCAGCATTAATGCACATAAGCCACATGAACTACCAATAGCTGCTCCAATAATGATATCCGCCGGAAAATGTACACCCAATACCACTCTAGACAATGCAACACCAGCAGCCCACGCAAAGAAAAGTAAGCCTAATTCAGGGAAGAAGTGGCTCAAAATAGTCGCTACCAAAAATGCAGCCGCACTGTGCCCAGACGGTAAGCTAAACTTATCGCTTGGCACAATATAGGCATTTGTTACTAAACAATCACATGGACGAATACGCGCAAAACGATTTTTGGCTAAAAAATAAATTGGCCTCTCAATAACAAAACCTAATAGTACCGTAGCAGGAAGTAATTGATGTTGTTCATTACTACTTAGCCACCACACTGCTGCACATAGTAATAAGTAAAGCGCCCCATCTCCGCTTTTTGAAAAACCAAGCGCTGCTGTTTTGAGCCATTTAGGCGAATTGTAATTAAATAAAGTTAAAAACAATTGCTCATCCATTTGAGCTACCTTTTTAAGCACACTGTTATTAGTCATCACTTACTCCTAGCTGCATAATATCTGAACACTGTTTTAGCTTAGGTGTTGTAAATAACAATTGAGTGACGCTTTTAAGACACTATTGTTGCTATTGATGATCTTGCGCGTATTTTGCTTAAATTTACTGCTATTAAGTCGTTGTTATTGCTTATAAGGAGGGTATACTGAGTTATAACCTAATGTATCTTTTGAGGATAAAATAATGGATTACAGCACTTCTGATTTATGCGATCACTTTGCCGATGTGGTTGACGTGCTTGAACCTATGTTCATAAACTTTGGTGGACGTCATACCTTTGGTGGCCGCATTAAAACAGTTAAATGTTTTGAAAATAACGAACTGATCCGTGAATTACTTTCTCAAGATGGTACAGGCTCAGTTCTTTTAATTGATGGCGGTGGCTCAACACGCCGTGCGCTTATTGATATAGAGCTTGCCGAACTTGCCTTTGAAAACAACTGGCAAGGTATTGTTGTTTATGGTGCTGTGCGCCATGTTGACGAACTTGAAGACCTAGATTTAGGTATTCAGGCTATTGCATCTATTCCGGTTGCTGCAGATAGCGAAGGCGCGGGTGAAGATGGCATAGGTGTTAACTTTGCAGGCGTTTCGTTTTTTGATGACGATTTTATTTATGCCGACAGCACTGGCATTGTTTTATCTGCTGAAGAACTAGAATTGGAAATCGTAGAAGTATAACGTGACCAGTTACTTAACAGTATATGATGAAAGCGCGGTTAAGGCTCTTTGCACTACCCGCGCAAACGAAACTAAAGCTTGGCAGTCAATGGCCCTGCTAGACACCCAAGTAAACGTTCAACAAGCACTAATAGATGCAGCTCAATTTGGCATTCGCTATGTATTACTTGGTATTTGTGAAGATATCGGTCCCAGAGCAAATTTAGGAAATAAAGGTGCCCACCAAGCTTGGCCTGCCTTTTTAAAGCGCTTTTTAAACCAGCCTCATAATCAATTTATTGCAACTCAAAAAATATTACTACTTGGTGAAGTTAATACCACTGATTTAATGCTGCAAAGTAACCCGCTAAGTGCAAAACAGCCTGAGCAATTAACTCAGTTGCGTGAACTTTGCAGGCAGCTTGATGAACGTGTAGAAGCCGTTTTAAGTTTAATCTTTAAAGCTGGTCTTGAGCCTATTGTAGTAGGGGGCGGACATAATAACTGCCTAGGTATTATTAGAGCTTTGAGTAAACACAGCCAAAACCCTATCAACGCCATAAATTTAGATCCTCATGCCGATTTCAGACCATGTGAAGGCCGCCATAGTGGAAATGGCTTTACCTACGCCTATGACGAGCAGCACTTAAATAACTACCATGTAATTGGGTTACACGAACTTAAAAATAATCAGGCAACACTTGATGCAATGGCCCAAGCCAATCACAGTTTTACTAGTTATCAAGCAATTGCAGTAAGAAGAGAAATAACGCTAAGTAGCGCTGTCACTCATGCACTTAACAACACCGATAATTATGCACTAGGTATTGAGGTTGATTTAGATAGTATAACTTACATGCCAGTAAGCGCTTATAATTGCAGTGGTTTTAGTGTTGCTGATGCTGAACATTTTGTACATTTAGCCGCTAGTAATCGCCGCGCTAAGTATTTACATTTATGTGAAGCAGCGCCTAGCCAACACCCTAACGATTTAGACGCTGGAGCTGAGCATACAGGGCAAGTATTAAGTGCGCTTGTAAATAGCTATTTACAAGCTAAAGAGCAATAAACAGCGCTTCCCCTGTAAAATTATTTAAGCTAGTTACTTAGCTAAATCCATACGCCACTGCTTCAACCAACTCATCAAACCAATACTACTTAACGGATGACCAAAGTAATAACCTTGAGCGGCATACGCCTTTAAACTTTTGACAAATTTTAGTTGTTCAAGAGTCTCTACGCCTTCAAATATGACTTTAGTCTTTTGTTGGTTATGCATTTCAACCATGCCACTTACTAAGCTACGTATGTTGTTTTGATTGCTAAAATCAGCAGTAAGCGAGGGCGCCACTTTAATATATTCCACAGCCAAACTTGGTAACTTAGAAAGCAGCACAGGGTTATCACCTAAGCCATCAACACATACTTTTAAGCCAATATTATTTAACCTAGCAATCATCGCTCGGCCTTTATCATCAAGGCTTGTGAATATATGTAAAGGGCATTCAACTATTAAGTCGCCCGGCTCTAATTGATGCTCACTTATTACCGAATCTACAAATTCAACAAATTCTTCGTTGAGCATTTCAGGGCCAAACACATTAATACTCAGTGGTACAGTAATGCCTTCAATCCTCAATGCCATTGCGAGCTCTGCTGCTCGCTCTATCACAAACTTAGCTAATGGATAAGCAAGCCCTGCAATTCTTATATCATCAATAAAACGATTAGCAGATAAAATCCCCTGTTTAGGGTGCTGCCAACGCAGTAACAATTCTAAAAATTCTATCTGGCCACCGTTATTACAAATAACGGGTTGAAAATAAAGCTCAAGCTCACTAGCAAAATCAATATTAGCAAGCTCTTTTAAGCGCGCCTGCTGCTCTAGCTGCTCTACCATCATTTGCTGATGATAAGGCACTACTTTTCGATTTGGGTGGCTATCAAGGGCTAGATAAGCAAACGATATTAAATTATCAAAGTTATTGTCTTGTTCATCACAATTTACATAACTAGCGCGGGCTTTTACCTCTACCGTACAGTTAGCTACATTAAAAGGCTTAAGCGTTGCCCCTAATATTTGTTCAATCACTATTTCATGAAAGTGTTTTTGATTTGCTAAGCTACAAATGAATGCAAAGTTTAATCCGCCTAAATGGGCTAGCTTTTCATGAGTGTTTATAGGTACTATTTCATCACTTACTAATAATTCTTTAATTCTATTAGCAGTTTGCGCTAAAAGAATATCGCCAAAGTCGCGGCCTATATGTTGGTTAACTTGCTCAAACCCCTCAAGGCGAATAATAACTAAAGCTGCGTTTATATGGTTGTTTTCACACCAATGGTAGTAACCTTGGCGTAGCTGCTTTTTATTCGCAAAAATAGATAATGGCGATTCTTCAATAAACGCCTCACCAATACTTTGAGGTTCTATAACAACCTCTTTTACTGCACTTTCGTCATTTAAAAAACCAACGATGGCTAATAATAATATGGCAACTACAACCCAAAAAAGTGGTACTTCTAATAATAGATGAGCCGAAAATAAAACAACAAATAATAGCCCGGCAGCAGCACTGACAATAATCATGCTCCAGTTATTTCGCTCAAAAGCCTGCCACAAATGAAAGCAAAAACCAAAAGCCAGCAAAATAGCTAACCAAGCCGCACCACTACTTAAAATGGCTAATCCAACCACCCCAGTGCACAAATAACTAAATTTAATACTGATATTTTTAACCGAAAATAACGTCGCGATCATCGCCATTAAAAGCGAACCACTAAAAAAAATCGGAAAGTTACTGTCAGTCAAAATACTCAAGCTTACGCCACTCCATTAGCTATAAAATTCAATAAAAGCATGTTAATTATGAACAAAAATAATACAAAACTAATTAATTCTACCCAAAATCCATAGATTTAACAGTTTATTTACGCCAAATTGGTAACTTAATTGCGATGGGTGGCCTATTTGCCAATGTGCAATATCAGCCCTTGCTCCTACTTTTAGCACGCCCCTATCATTTAAACCAAGTGCTAATGCCGCATTGCGCGTTACACCTGCAAGCGATTGCTCTGGTGTTAACCTAAACAAAGTACACGCCATATTCATCATCAACTGTAGCGAGCATAAAGGTGAAGTACCCGGGTTAAAGTCACTCGCAATGGCAATGGGCACTTTGTATTTTTGTAATAACTCAATGGGAGGTAACTGAGTTTCTCGTAAAAAATAAAATGCACCGGGGAGTAACACAGCAATAGTCCCTGCTTGCGCCATTGCTTTTACACCATCCTCATCAAGGTATTCAATATGATCAGCCGACAAACCTTTAAATTTGGCCACCAGCTGTGCACCACGCTGATTAGATAGCTGCTCTGCATGGCATTTTATTGGTAGGTTATGCTTTTTAGCGGCTTCAAACACTTGCTCGGTTTGCTCATAGCTAAAACCCACATTTTCACAGAATACATCAACAGCATCTGCAAGGTTATTTGCAACCACTTGCTCAAGCATATCGGTGCAAACTAAATTAATAAATTCATCAGTACGCCCTTTATACTCAGGTGGTAAAGCATGCGCCCCTAAAAAGGTGGTTATAATATCAATAGGATGATGTTCACCCAATAAGCGGGCTACTTCGAGTATTTTAAGCTCATTTTTAACATCAAGCCCATAACCTGATTTAATCTCAACAGTTGTGACTCCTTCAGCAAGTAAGGTGTTTAAGCGATCTTTACCATCAACAAAGAGTTGCTCACGATCAGCTAAGCGCGTGGCTGCGACTGTACTTGCTATACCGCCACCTTGAGCAGCAATTTGCTCATAGCTTACACCCTGCAAGCGTTGTTCAAATTCTTGTGAGCGAGAGCCCGCAAATACTAAGTGTGTATGGCAATCTATAAGCCCTGGCGTTAACCACTGTCCTTTAATACTGAGTGTTGGTGTTGCAAATACATCAAAACTTGGTAAATCAGATTGCTTACCTAACCACGCAATCTTGCCATTTTTTATGGCCAAGGCTGCATTTTCTATTGCTCCATAAGGAGCATCTATAGCGGTGTCCATAGTGGCAATATTGGCATCAGTAATTAGTAAGTCGATGTCACCTAGCTCATTGTTTGATATTTTATTTTGCATATTCAACTCCTTAACTTGCTTAAAATACAGTCTAACAACCCACCTTGTATATACAAGGCAATTGTGTCATCTTAACTAACATTGTTTATTATAAATACAGCTCGCTTTTTCAATGACAACACCTAAATTTGCTCAAATAAAACAATTTATTGTCGATAAAATTAAAAATGGATCGTGGCAAGAAGATCAGCGCGTTCCTTCAGAAAATGAGTTAAGCAGCCAATTTAGCGTTAGCCGTATGACAGCACGCCGTGCTTTAAGCGAGCTTACCGATGCGGGCATTTTAACCCGCAGCCAAGGTTTAGGTACGTTTGTAGCGAGTTTTAAATCGCAGTCATCATTACTGGAAATAAAAAATATTGCCGATGAGGTCAAAGAACGTAATGGCCGCTATAGCTGTAGTGTACATATTCTCGAATCTATTAATGCTATCGCGCCTATTGCAATTGCACTTGGGGTAGAAATAGACAGCGTGGTTTATCGCAGCGTACTTGTACACAACGAAAACGAAAAACCACTGCAAGTTGAAGAACGCTTTGTAAACCCTGAGCTTGCAAAAGATTATTTGCAGCAAGATTTTACATTACTCACTCCTCACGAATATTTATCGAACGTGGCTCCACTTACACAAGCCCGCCATACTGTGGAAGCTATTATGCCAAATAACGAAATGTGCCAATGGCTTAATTTGTACAACGAAGAACCTTGTCTACAAGTAATCCGCCGTACATGGTCATCCAAAGGCATTGTTAGTTTTGCACGACTTGTATCGCCTGGGAGTAAATACCGCTTAGGTGGGCATTTAACATTTAAAAAATAACCTGAATGCAAAATAAAAAATTATATCAAGCACAGTTCAGATTAAATATAAAACGCTTTAAAAGGCGTTTTTTAAAAGCCGATTACCTTGTATATACAACAGGAGTAAAATATGGACAGTCGATTAGATAAAACACGTATAATACGTGCTCCTCATGGCGAAAAAATAAGCGCTAAGAGTTGGCAAACGGAAGCTGCTAAACGCATGCTAATGAATAATTTAGACCCTGATGTTGCTGAGCATCCGCATTCACTGGTGGTATATGGTGGAATTGGTAGAGCGGCGCGCGACTGGCCTAGTTTTGATAAAATTATAGACACACTCGATAGACTCGAAAACGACGAAACCCTCCTTGTACAATCGGGTAAACCGGTAGGCGTATTTAAAACCCACTGCAATGCACCTCGCGTTCTTATTGCCAATTCAAACCTAGTGCCACATTGGGCAAATTGGGAGCACTTTAACGAGCTCGATAAAAAAGGTTTAATGATGTACGGGCAAATGACGGCAGGCTCTTGGATTTACATTGGCTCGCAAGGCATAGTACAAGGCACCTACGAAACCTTTGTTGCTATGGCAAAACAACATTTTTCTGGTAACGCAAAGGGTAAATGGGTATTAACCGGCGGGCTTGGCGGTATGGGTGGTGCACAACCATTAGCTGCAACAATGGCAGGCTTTAGCGCTCTGGTAGTTGAATGTGACGAAACCCGTATCGATTTTCGAATTAAAACGGGCTACGTTGATGCTAAAGCCACAAATCTTGAACATGCACTGCAATTAATTACCGATGCCTGTGTAAAAGGTGAAGCGTTATCGGTGGGTTTACTCGGTAATGCAGCCGACGTATTTACAGCTCTTGCTGCCAGCGATATTACTCCCGATATTGTAACCGACCAAACCTCAGCACACGACCCTCTCAATGGCTACTTGCCACAAGGTTGGAGCATGGAGCACGCGGCTAAAATGCGAGAGCAAGCGCCACAAACAGTTGTAAAAGCCGCTAAACAATCAATGACTGTGCAAGTAAAAGCTATGTTAGCGCTACATAAAGCTGGGGCTGCAACAACCGATTACGGTAATAATATTCGCCAAATGGCATTTGATGAAGGCGTAACTAACGCGTTCGACTTCCCAGGCTTTGTACCTGCTTATATTCGCCCTCTATTTTGTGAGGGCATAGGTCCATTTAGATGGGTTGCACTTTCGGGTGACCCAGAAGATATTTACAAAACTGACGCTAAAGTAAAAGCACTCATCCCCAATGATAAACATTTGCATAATTGGCTAGATATGGCACGAGAGCGTATTCAATTTCAAGGATTACCTGCACGCATTTGCTGGGTAGGTTTAAAAGATAGAGCCCGCCTTGCCATCGCTTTTAACGAGATGGTTAAAAATGGCGAACTCAAAGCCCCTGTCGTTATTGGCCGCGATCACCTCGATTCGGGTTCTGTTGCCAGCCCCAACCGAGAAACCGAAAGCATGTTAGATGGCTCAGATGCTGTATCAGATTGGCCATTACTTAATGCTTTATTAAACACCGCTGGCGGTGCTACCTGGGTATCACTGCATCATGGCGGCGGCGTAGGAATGGGATTTAGCCAACACTCTGGCGTGGTTATTGTTGCCGATGGTAGTAATGAAGCAAAAGAGCGAATAGGGCGCGTGCTTTGGAACGACCCCGCCACAGGCGTAATGCGACATGCCGATGCAGGTTACGACATTGCAAAAAATTGTGCTAAAGAACAAAACTTAGATTTACCTATGCTAAACAAGGAATAGTCATGATTTCACACACTCTCACACCCGGACACCTTGATTTAAACACACTGAGAAAAATTAACGATTCAGCTGTTAATTTAAGTTTAGAAAGCAGCGCCGAGGCACAAATAGCAGCCAGTGCACAAACCGTTCAAAATGTAATAAACGAGCACCGCACCGTATACGGAATTAACACAGGTTTTGGATTATTAGCCAATACTAAAATAGCCGATAGCGAGCTTGAGTTACTTCAGCGCAGCATTGTTCTTTCGCATGCTGCGGGTATTGGCGAATACATGGATGACAGTACCGTAAGGCTAATGATAACCCTTAAAGTAAATTCGCTTTCGCGCGGTTACTCTGGTATTCGATTGCAAGTAATTCAATTTTTTATGCAGCTATTAAAAAGTGAAGTGTATCCGTGTGTGCCAAAAAAAGGTTCTGTTGGCGCATCGGGCGATTTAGCCCCCCTAGCCCACATGTGCTTGGTGCTATTAGGCGAAGGCCAAATGCGCTATCAAGGCGAGGTTATTAGCGCAAGCCAAGGCCTAAAAATAGCGGCGCTTGAGCCCCTTACACTTGCTGCAAAAGAAGGTTTAGCATTATTGAATGGCACACAAGCGTCTACTGCATTTGCATTACAAGGTTTATTTAGAGCCGAGAATTTATACACGCAAAGCTGCGTTATTGGCGCTATAAGTATTGAAGCTGCCAAAGGAAGCCGTGCACCATTTGATGCCCGTATTCATGATATTCGAGGCCAACGTGGACAAATAGATACTGCTCGCGTATTTAGAGAGCTTCTCAGTGAACACTCTGAAATTAGTCAATCTCACGTAAATTGTGAAAAAGTACAAGACCCTTACTGCTTACGCTGCCAACCTCAGGTACTCGGCGCATGTTTAACACAAATACGCCAAGCCGCAGAGGTGCTTTTATGTGAATCAAACGGGGTGACCGATAACCCCCTGGTGTTTGCTGATGTTGGCGATATTATTTCAGGTGGAAATTTTCATGCAGAGCCAGTGGCTATGGCAGCCGATAATTTAGCAATTGCGATTGCTGAAATTGGCGCATTGGCCGAGCGACGCATAGCCTTGCTAATTGATTCAAACCTCTCAACCTTGCCACCCTTTTTAGTAGAAAACGGTGGGGTAAATTCTGGCTTTATGATTGCCCAAGTAACCGCCGCCGCACTTGCATCAGAAAACAAATCACTCGCGCATCCTGCCTCTGTAGACAGCTTGCCAACATCAGCAAATCAAGAAGATCATGTCTCTATGGCAACCTTTGCTGCTAGGCGCTTAAATGAAATGGCCAATAACACCCAAGGCGTATTGGCTATTGAATGGCTAGCCTCCGCCCAAGGGCTTGAGTTTAGAGCACCACTTAAAGCATCTGAGCAAGTAGAAAAGGCCAAAGCACTACTACGTAAGCATGTTAGCTACTACGACAAAGACCGCTACTTTGCCCCTGATATTGAATCTGCAAATATGCTTTTAGCGCAGGGTGTATTGTGTGGCTTTGTTATAGATAACCCGCTGCCATCAGCACATTAAATTGTGTGCTGATAACTAAATCCTAATGCTTCAATGGCTGAGCCCAGCACTTTTCGCTCAGCCACTTCATCGCTTGTAAAGGTAGGCATTTCACCGCCATGCTGTGCACACTTTAGTGCATAATAATCCGCTTTAGTCGGATGTGACGGATTAACTACATTGTAAATATTTTGCCCCGTATTAAAATTTTCGATTACCGAAAAAATAGCATTTATTACATCTTGCTGGTGCACCATATTAACCACTTGTTGGCTCGATGTGTTTAGCTCTTTACCTGCAACAAAACGACCAGGCTCACGATTTGGCCCAAGGAGCCCAGCTAAACGCAGTACTTTACCGTCTTGTTCGAGTACTTGCTCTTCAGCATCGTATAGTTTTATTTGTCGCTCATTTGTACACGATATCTCACTGCTTTCGCTATAAACACCAGCTTCTTGGTCATACACCCCGGTAGATGAGCACAATATAAAGCCTTTTGAATTTAACTGCTTAGCAAGATTAAGTGCTGATGCTAAAATCTCTGGATAGTTACTTTGCGTGTTACGGCTACGTGGAGGTATAGCGCACACCCAATAGGCATCGCGCAAATCCACTTCGTGTTTTAGCTTGTTATCAACCAATGTAAATTGACGCTGAAAATCATCGCTATGCTCATCACTTTGGTGAGTGCCTTGTACTTCCCAACCCGCGTGTTTAGCTTGTACGCACAAAGCATGACCAAGCCAACCAGCTCCTAGTACTACTAATTTATTAGCTTTAGTTTCCATTTTTTGCATAACCCTTCATTTTAAACGCATAATTAGTGCTTTCTATCTAACTTCGTAGCGATTTTAAGTAAGATATGATTAGATATAACTTACTAAATAACAATAATACGTACACTCATGCTAAATAATTTATCATTACGGAAGAAAATATTATTATTGATTGGTGGAACGATCACAGTTTTACTGATAATTGCCTCAACTTTTTTTGTTAAACATATCGCAGATCTTTCCCGAGTTAACATAGAGCGCGAAGCACAAAGCTACCTACAAAGCGAACAACTATCAATGCAAAGCTACTTTGCAATGTACGGTAAATTGGTGTCGACTTTTGTAAATAACCCGCATTTAGTCAACTTTTTTGAAAATTGGAATGTGCGTGATCAACCAATTAAAAATGCACCAGGTTACAGCGAAGTAAACCAAGATTTTGTGCGTATTAGCTCAAATGACGAAAACGTATTATCAGCCTTTTTTGCTTCAGCAACCACTGGTGAATATTTTAAAGAAAACGAACGTACCAGTCAGTACAACGGTCAACCTTACTATGCTTATAAGCGTGGTTGGTGGCAAGAAGCTTTGCAAATCAACAAGCTTTACGTGGGGCCAATTTCGGTTGACTTAACTACAGGTGTGGCATCAGCAGTAGTTCAACAACCAGTATATAACGCGCATCGTAAACTCATAGGTATGGGCGGTGTTGATCTGCAGCTAAATAAAATTAACGATATGGTCGAAGACATTCGTTTTAATGGTCAAGGCTACGGGTTTTTGCTCGACGGCAATCAAAAAGTAGTACACTTTTCAAAAGCCACAGGCCATAAATTATCTATTACCGACGAAGGCCCTAAAGGTAAAGAAGGGCTCGACGGCCTAGAACAACAATTTGCAAATACATCTGGCTTTAAAAGTCTAAACACTCAAATGCGCAATAACCTTGAGGGTAGCCAACTGGTTACTTTAAAAGGTGAAGAGTTTTATGTGGTTTACCACCGTTTGCAACTAGAGCAGCCTTATTTAGATTGGTACGTAGGGATACTTATTCCTACCAGCATGATTGAAGCGCCAGTAAATGCAGCCGTTACTACCACCATTACAGCTGTAATTATTATGCTTGTTATTATTTTAGCCATGATTTTGTGGGCTACTCAAATGATCTCTCAGCCTATCACAACACTTACTAACATCATGCGTGATATAGCATCGGGTGAAGGCGATTTAACGCAAAAAATTAATATCGACAGTAAAGATGAAGTGGGCCAGTTGGCTAATCATATGAACACCTTTATTGATAAACTGCGTGCCATGATGCTCGAAACCGCCGCACAAGCAGAGCAATTAACTAATGCAGCAGCGCAGCTTAGGCGCGTATCTGAGCAAACAAATACTGAAATACAGCAAGAAAAACAACAAGTAGATAGCGTAAGCGCTGCGGTTACCGAAATGGCCAGTACCGTACTTGAAATTTCACGTAATGCGCAGCACACCAACAGTGCTGCCGAAGAAGTGCAAGCCATTACAGCAGAAGGGGCTAATCGTTCAACGCAAGCACAAAAAGTAATGACCGAGCTTGCACTTCACATAGGTGAAGCATCTAAAGTAGTGGCAGGCCTTGAGCAAGAAAGTAATAACATAGGTGCATTAGTTGATGTAATTAACTCCATTGCCGATCAAACTAACTTACTTGCTCTTAATGCAGCTATTGAAGCAGCCCGAGCTGGCGAGCATGGTCGTGGTTTTGCCGTGGTAGCTGACGAAGTACGCTCACTTGCAAGTCGTACGCAAGAATCTACCGACGATATTCGTAATATGATTTCTCGCTTGCAACAAATAGCGCAGCAAGCATCGGTAATGATGCTACAAGGCCAAGAGCAAACAGAAGGCTCAGTATCACAAACCAAAGAAGTACTTAGCTCACTGCAAAATATTGCGCAATCGGTTACTAAAGTACAAGACCAAAGCCACCAAATTGCTACCTCTACCGAGGAGCAAACTGTTGTTGCTGAAGATATTAATACCAGCCTATCGGCAATTAACAACTTAGTAAATAGTACAGCCGATCATGCTTATACACTTGCTGATGAAGCGCGTGATTTAAGCGATTTAGCTGCCGCACTTAATAAAACAGTAAACCAATTTAAGTTATAAAATATGGGGTAACAATGTAGAGCGCTAAGTATAAAACTTGTGCGCCTACTCCCCTTGTTTTTAATTTATTTAGCACCATATCTTTACAACTTGCGGCTATTTTTAGCGTAATTAAATCAGTTAAAGCGATTTTTTCGCATCAGATCAAAATTTTCTGTTTTAAATACACATCTTTTTGTTGAGATAGTTTGTTGTTTGCCAGAGTCTGGTATAGTAGCGCACGTAATAAACAGTGCTTTTTGGGCGCTTTAATACAAAATTGCTAATTAATATGTTCTACGTGTTATGTAAAAGCACATATTAATTACCAATTGTAAAAAATGGGTTAGCCGACACTCGGTTAACAAAGAATACATTGTAACGGTTTTATCATGATATCTAATTTATTTACCAAGATTTTTGGTAGTCGCAATGACCGCACTATTAAAAACCTAAGAAAGACGGTCGCGCTAATCAATGCGCTAGAAACGCAATTAGAAGCGCTTTCTGATGAAGATTTAAGAGCTAAGACAGCTGAGTTTAGAGAACGTTACGACAACGGACAAAGCCTTGACGACATTTTACCAGAAGCATTTGCAGTGGTACGTGAAGCGTCAAAGCGTGTAAATGGCATGCGTCACTTCGACGTACAGCTATTAGGTGGTATGGTTTTACATCAAGGTCGCATTGCAGAAATGCGTACCGGTGAAGGTAAAACACTAACAGCAACACTTCCAGCCTACTTAAATGGCTTAACAGGCAAAGGTGTACACGTAATTACCGTGAACGACTACCTTGCTAAACGTGATGCTGAAACAAACCGCGAGTTATTTGAGTTCTTAGGCCTAACTGTGGGCTGTAACGTACCTGGCATGATGCCACAGCAGAAAAAGCAAGCTTATACTGCTGACATTACCTACGGTACAAATAACGAATTTGGTTTTGACTACCTTCGTGACAACATGGCATTTAGCATTGATGAGCGCGTACAGCGTCCATTGTTTTATGCAGTAGTAGATGAAGTGGATTCAATCCTAATCGATGAAGCGCGTACACCACTTATTATTTCAGGTCCGGCTGAAGATAGCTCTGAGCTTTACATCGAAATCAACAAAATAGTACCGCTTTTAGAGCTTCAAGAAAAAGAAGACGAAGAAGGTGTTGAAGGCGATGGCGATTACACAATTGACGAAAAGTCTAAGCAAGTTCATTTAACTGAACGCGGCCAAATTAAAGTTGAAGACTTATTAACTGAACGTAACTTAATTGAAGAAGGCGACTCGCTTTACTCTGCAAGTAGCATTACCCTTTTAAGCCATGTATATGCAGCACTACGCGCTCATAAGCTTTATCAAAAAGATGTTGATTACGTTGTTAAAGAAAACGAAGTCATTATTATCGATGAGCATACAGGGCGTTCAATGGAAGGTCGTCGTTGGTCTGAAGGTTTACACCAAGCTGTTGAAGCTAAAGAAGGCGTAAAAATTCAAAACGAAAACCAAACACTTGCTTCAATCACTTTCCAAAACTACTTCCGTTTATACGAAACGTTAGCAGGTATGACAGGTACAGCCGACACTGAAGCATTTGAGTTTCAGTCAATTTATGGCCTAGATACCGTAGTTATGCCAACTAATAAGCCGATGATTCGTGATGATCGCGCCGATTTAGTTTACCTAACGCAAGAAGAAAAATACGAAGCTATTTTAATTGATATTAAAGATTGCCAAGAGCGCGGACAGCCTGTGCTTGTCGGTACTATTTCAATTGAAAGCTCTGAGTATTTATCACAGTTTTTACGCAAAGAAAAAATTAAGCACAATGTACTTAATGCTAAATTTCACGCGCAAGAAGCTGACATCGTATCTGATGCAGGTTTACCAGGCACTGTTACTATTGCAACCAACATGGCCGGTCGTGGTACCGATATCGTGCTTGGCGGCAACTGGAACAGCGAAGTTGAAAAACTAGAAAATCCAACAGATGAGCAAATTGCTGAAATTAAAGCAGCATGGAAAATTCGCCATGATGCAGTAATTGATGCTGGCGGTTTACACATCATCGGTACTGAGCGCCATGAATCGAGACGTATAGATAACCAATTACGTGGTCGTTCTGGTCGTCAAGGTGATGCCGGCTCTAGCCGTTTTTACCTATCGATGGATGATGCGCTAATGCGTATATTTGCCGGCGAGCGCATGACTAACATGATGCGTAAGCTAGGCATGCAACGAGGCGAAGCAATTGAGCACCCATGGGTAAACCGCGCAATTGAAAACGCACAACGTAAAGTAGAAGCACGTAACTTTGATGTACGTAAGCAACTACTTGAATACGATGATGTAGCAAACGATCAACGTCGTGTTGTTTACTCTCAGCGTAACGAACTGCTTGAAGAAGGCGATATTTCAGAAACTATCACGGCTATCCGTGGTGATGTACTTGCTGGTGTTATTGACCAGTACATTGCACCACAAAGTCTTGCTGAAATGTGGGATGTGCCTGGCCTCGAAGAGCGATTAAAACAAGACTTCTTAATTGAGCTACCAATTACTCAGTGGTTAGCCGATGACAATAAACTTTACGAAGAAAAACTTCGTGAACGTATTGAGCAAGCTGTTGAGCAGTCATACCAGCAAAAAGAAGAACAAGTTGGCGACTCTGTACTTCGCCAGTTTGAAAAAGCGATTATGCTACAAAGCCTTGATCAGCACTGGAAAGATCATCTTGCTGCAATGGATCACTTACGCCAAGGTATTCACTTACGTGGTTACGCGCAAAAGAATCCTAAGCAAGAGTACAAACGCGAGTCGTTTGAGCTGTTCTCTGAAATGCTTGAAAACTTAAAAGTTGATGTAGTTGGCATTTTAAGTAAAGTACAAGTACGTGCAGAAGAAGATGTTGAAAAAGTAGAAGAGCAACACCGTAAGAGTGAAAATGCTCCTCGCGAATACCAACATGAAGAAGCTGAGCACGTAGGCGGCGAAGCACCTCAAAGCGCAACCGTAATGGCTAGAACAGAGCCAAAAGTTGGCCGTAATGATCCGTGCCCTTGTGGTTCAGGTCAAAAATTCAAACAGTGCTGTGGTAAATTAAAATAACTACGCATTGTAAGTAATTAAAAAGCGACGCTAGCGTCGCTTTTTTTATGGAGTAAAAACATGACAATAAAAATAGTAAATGTAGCCGTAGGTGTTATTAAAAAAAACAATGCCATTTTTATTTGTAAGCGCGGTGATGAGCAACACCAAGGTGGCTTATGGGAATTTCCGGGTGGCAAAGTAGAGGCTGGCGAAAGCGTATTTGCAGCGCTTAAGCGAGAGCTAACAGAAGAAGTGGGGATCACAATTCACAGCTCTAGCCAGCTAATGGTGATTGAGCATGACTACGGCGATAAATGTGTAAAACTCGATATTCATGTCGTTAGTAATTTTAGTGGTGAAGCGCGTGGCGCTGAAGGACAACCAAGCGAATGGGTTGCCATTAGTGAGCTTAGTAACTACGACTTCCCTGCGGCTAACGCTGATATTATTGAAAAAATACAAGCTCGATACGCGTAGGTTAAATGAATACGTTAATTCAAAATAAATTAAGTGGACTTTTAGCGCTAAACCCTGAGCTTACTCAGGTTAGCGTTATAGGTAGCGGCCACATAAATACGACGTGGCTGCTTAGTAATGCGTCGCAGCAATTTATTGTGCAAAGGCTTAATACCCATGTATTTAAATACCCTGCACACCTCATTAATAATGCAAAATTAATTGAACAGCACTTATACACTAAAAAGCAAAGCAACAGCTACCCGCTTGAGATTGTTAAACACATAAGCACACGTAGCAACGAGTACTTAATAAGCATTGAAAACGAGCAGTACCGAGTACTTAACTTTATTAGCCAAAGCTTTAGTGAAGATGTGGTTAAAACCATAGAGCAAGCACATCAGGCAGCTTTAGCATTTGGCACCTTTGCAAGCGCCCTTCACGATTTTGACGCCGCATCGCTTTACACTGTTATTGAGGATTTTCATAACTTAGCCATGCGCTTTGAGCAATTAAATTCAGCTATAAATACAAGTAGTGATAAGCGTCTCATTCGCTGTGAAAGCGAAATAGCCTTTTGCTTATCGCAGCAGCATTTAATTAAAGAACTCAGTGATATAGCCGCCGACTTACCTATTCGGGTTTGCCATAACGACACTAAAATAAATAACATGCTGTATTGTAGTAATACGCATAAAGCAAAAGCGGTTATCGATTTAGATACCTGTATGTCAGGGTTTTTACTGTATGATTTTGGTGACATGGTACGTACATTTTGTTGCGCTGAGGCAGAAGACTCGACCAACCTTGATAAGGTAGTTATTCGTAAAGAGATTTTTGAGGCGCTCGTTAAGGGCTACCTCGCTCCACTTAAGCCTATTATGAGTAAGTCAGAGCAATCAAGCTTATTGCTTGGTGCTAAAATTATGCCGTTAATGCTTAGTGTGCGTTTTCTAACTGATTACTTAAATAACGATGTGTACTTTAAAACTACTCATGCAGAGCATAATTTAGAGCGTGCTCAAAACCAACTGGCTTTGTATAAAAACATTTTAAGTAATGAAAGCTGGATTCATAAAACCCTCATGCAATAGCAGCAATGTTATTGCTATAAAAAAACCAGCAAGCTAAACACTTGCTGGTTTTTTATTAACTAACCTAAATTTTGGTTAACTAATATTAGTTACCAAATTTTTACGCGATCTTCTGGTTTGATATACATTTTGTCGCCTTCTTTTACGTCAAACGCTTCGTAAAATTCAGGCATGTTCGACAAGATACCGATTACACGGTAGTGGCTTGGTGAATGTGGGTCTGTCATTAAGCGGTTACGTAACTCTTCATCACGATACTTACGGCGCCAAATTTGTGACCAGCCCATAAAGAAGCGTTGATCGCCTGTGTAACCATCAATTACCGGCGCTTTGCTATCACCTAAAGATAACATATATGCTTTATGCGCTACAGTTAAGCCACCTAAATCACCAATGTTTTCGCCAAGCGTTAGTTCGCCATTAACACCTGCATCTTCAAACGGTTTGTACTCGTTGTATTGTGCCACTAATGCACCTGTACGCTCTTCAAACTGTGTAAGGTCAGTCTCGCTCCACCAGTTACGTAAGTTACCGTCACCGTCGTATTTAGCACCTTGGTCGTCAAAACCGTGGCCTAGTTCGTGGCCAATTACCGCGCCAATTGCGCCGTAGTTTACAGCATCATCCGCTTCTAAATTAAAGAATGGTGGTTGCAAAATTGCAGCAGGAAATACAATTTCGTTGTTTACCGGATTATAATAAGCATTTACCGTTTGCGGCGTCATGTGCCACTCAGAACGATCAACAGGCTTGCCTAATTTAGCAATCATGTCTGCGTATGCCCACTCGCTGTAACGAATGTAGTTACCTACTAGTTCATCTGAATTGATTGTAAGCTCAGAGTAGTCTTTCCACTTATCTGGGTAACCAATTTTAGGGGTAAATTTGTTTAGCTTTTCTTGGGCAGCAAGCTTAGTTTCAGGGCTCATCCACTCAAGGTTTTCAATAGCTACACCGTAGCCTTTAATTACGTTATCAACTAGCTCTTCCATACGCGCTTTCGCTTCTGGCGGGAAGTTATCTTTAACGTACACTTTACCTAAAATTTCACCCAGTACACTGTTAGAAGCATCAACTGCTTTTTTCCAAAGTGGCGCTTGCTCTTCTACACCACGCAATGTTGTGCTGTAAAAGTTAAATTTAAGGTCAACTAAATCGTCACTAAGTAGCTGTGCATAACCACTAACAAAATGGAATTTTAAATAGTTTTTCCACGTTGTTACGTCTGTGTTTTTATACACATCGGCAAATGCTTCTAGGTAGCTTGGCTGACGCACAATAATTTCTTGTATATCCACACCAGCGTCTTTAAAAAACGTAGCTAAATCAAAATCGCCCATTAGTTTATCAGCATCGGCAACCGTCATCTTATTATACGATTTTGTTGCATCACGGCTTTGTACTCGGCTCCACTGCGCATCAGCTAAAGACTTTTCAAATGCGATAACGCTTTTAGCGGCTTCAGATGCATTTTTAACACCTGATTTAGCTAAAATATCGGTCATGTACTGCTCATAAGCGGCACGAATTTTAGTGAATTTTTCGTCATCTTTTAAGTAGTAGTCGCGGTCCGGTAAACCAAGGCCTGATTGTGATAAGTACAAGGCATATTCGCTTGAATTTTTAGCATCGTTATTTACAAACCAACCAAATGGTAAGCTAGCACCTTGCTTTTGAATTTTAGCCATTAGGCCAGCTAAATCAGCTTTAGACTCAACACTATCAATTGTATCTAAAGAAGGCTGAAGTGGTGTAATTCCCATTTCATTACGCGCGTCTTTATTCATATAGCTTTTATAAAAAGCACCAATTTTATGCTCGTCACTGCCCGCTTTAGCCGCGTTATTAGCAGCCGCGCTTTCAAGAGCCACTTTCATCGCTTTTTGCGACTCGTCATATAGCTGCGAAAAAGAACCGTAGTTAGATTTATCGCCCGGGATCTCTGTTTTAGCAAGCCACTGACCATTTACGTGGTAGTAAAAATCATCCTGTGCACGTACAGACTCATCCATATTGGCAAGGTCTACACCTAACTCAAGCGTTTTGTCTGCAGGGGCCGTGACTGCTGCGGTTTCGGTGACTTTTGTTTCTTGTTGTTTTTCACCGCAACCTACTAGGCCAAGCGCAAGTGCAATACTTGCGGCGGTAATAGTTACTTTCTTCATAGTTATTCCGTTTGTTAGTTAGAATTTAATACCAACTCCATTAAATTCTTGAATACTTGAGGAATGTAATAGCACTCACAGCACGCTTTCACTTAATGGAATGGGTATCAAGAGCGAACTCAGATAAAGGTACGCCATGTGGGTATAATAAACCCCATTAAACAAACATTAAAATAGAATATGTAACAAAGTATTTTGAATGCGATGAGCAAACGAAATAGCCCTACCAATGACAAATTGTTTGAATTTAAAAAAATTATTTTTTTCCGTGCAGAGCCAGGCGCTCTAATTTTTCTTTTAGAGAAGGAGGTGCAGATGCAGCGATCGCATTTAAATAATCAGAGGTTTGAGTGCTCATTTTACGAGAGTTTCCCGTAACTGCGCTTTTTGCTTGGCTTTTATTGCCAGTAGCGCTTAATCGCTGAGTAGCTTGCGGATTTGCAGTAATTTTTATTTGCCCAAGCTCAGCCATGCCTGCAGCTCTAAAGTGTGACTGCATATCCATTTTCAAATAATTAAGCTTAAGCGCGATAGAAGCCGATACCGCCTCAATCATTAAGGTACCATCACGGTAGTTACTCACTCTGCACTTTTCACTTAGCTTAGGTCCTAAAAACTCTTTTAATAGAGTTTGCTGTTTATCAAGTGCTTGGCTTTTACCTGCATAGGCCGATAAGCGGTTGTTGAGCCCCGCCATAATGTCGGTTAACGGCTTTGGTGCATATCTATCTTTTGCCATTTAACACCCCATAAATTTAAATAAAGCTCAGTTAAGCCAAGCACGTAAATGTTTGGCTTAACTGAGTGCTTTTATATTACACCAATTCGCTTAATTAAGTATTATTGCAAATGGGTATTAAGCGCCTGCTATTTGCATTTGATCTATAAGTACTGAGCCAGTTTGAATACCGCCTCTTCGCTCAATATCGCCACCAATTGCACTAATGCCTTTAAACATATCTTTTAAATTTCCGGCAATAGTAATTTCACTTACTGGGTATTGAATCTGGCCGTTTTCGACCCAAAAACCAGCTGCTCCACGCGAGTAGTCACCCGTAACGGTGTTTACACCTTGGCCCATAAGCTCAGTAACTAATAAACCTGTACCCATGGTTTTTAATAAAGCCGATAAATCATTATGGGTTTGTTCAACTAACCAGTTATGTATACCGCCAGCATGGCCTGTTGGCGTCATATTCATTTTACGTGCAGCGTAACTTGCTAATAAATAGGTTTGTAACTCGCCACCTTGGATTATTTCACGATCAAGCGTTTTAACCCCTTCGCTATCAAAAGGCGATGATGCTAAACCTTTTAAAATATGTGGGCGCTCAGCTATATTTACACAGTTACTAAATACCTGTGTGCCAAGGCTGTCGAGCAAAAAACTCGACTTACGATAAAGTGCACCACCACCAATGGCCGACACTAAATGGCCAAACAGTGAATTGGCAATATCAGCTCTAAAAATAACAGGCACTTTCATAGTCCCTAGTTTTTGGCTGTTTAGTTTAGCGAGGGTTTCTGCAGCGGCTTCAAGCCCAACAGCTGCAGCATCATTTAAACCAGCTTGATCGCGCGCAACGGTGTAAGCAGAGTCACGCTGCATATGCTCGCCCTCTTTACCTATTACCATAGTGCTAATGCTATGACGAGTACGAGGAAAACCTGCAATTAAGCCATGGCTGTTACCATATACGCGTAAACCTTGGTGCGATGAAAAGCTGGCACCGTCTGAATTAACAATTCGCTCATCAGCATTTAATGCAGCTTGCTCTGCGGCATGGCAAAGCTCAATACCTTGCTCTGGGCTTACATCCCACGGGTGGTATAAGTCTAAATCTTTTGGTGCAAACTCAAGTAATTCTTTATCGGCAACGCCATTAAATGGGTCATCAGATGTAAATTTAGCTATATCTATCGCTTTTTCTACAACGGTACGCAGTGTTTTTGGACTCAAATCGGCGGTAGACGCAGAGCCTTTATGATTACCAACATATACACTTATACCTAAACCACCGTCTTGGTTAAATTCAATGGTTTCTACTTCACCCATACGTGTACTAACCGATAAACCAGATGTGCTCGACATTGCAGCTTCTGCAGCTGTTGCACCCAACTTTTTTGCATGCTCAAGCACTTCGGCTACTGCATCTTTTACTTGAGAGATTTGAGAATAAATTGGATCGTGTTGTTGGCTTTTCATAAATTAAGTCCTGAGCCTTAAGGCAATATTGCACGCATTTTTTATAGTTAAATGCTAACACACTCACTGCACCACATCAGCTAATATTAATCACTAAAAGAATCGCGTATAATGGCAAAAGTTATTTTTATTTAAGAGCACCCCATGGCAAAGAAAAAAGGCAAGCCTGCTGAAATTGAAGAAGAAATTATATACGTATCAAGAACGGAGCTTAAGCGCGAAGCGCAAGAGTTTCATCAGTTAGGTTCTGAAATTGCCAAAATGGGTAAAAAACAGCGTGAGCGCCTACCATTAAATGACGATTTAAAAGAGGCCATGGTTGTTGCTGATAAAATTAGTAATAAAAGTGATGCTTACCGTCGTCACTTAAACTACATTGCTAAAACGCTTCGTACTGTAGAAAACATCGAAGAAATTAAAGCGATAATTGATGTAATGCTAAATAAAAATAACCAAGCTGAAGTATTGGTTAAAAAAATTGAGCAGCTTCGCGCAGACTTAATTGAGCAAGGTGATGATCTAATAAATGAAACTATTGAGCAGTTTCCTGAGTTGGACCGCCAGCAATTACGCCAGTTAGTTCGTAATGCGACCAAAGAAGCTAAAGCTGAAAAACCAGGTAAAGGCTACAAAGAGTTATTTCAGTATCTTAAAGATGCCCATACAGTGACTTACTAGCGTTAAAAAATTAAAAAGGTGCTGCGGCACCTTTTTTTGTTGTAGATCAAAACCTCTTCTTACAAAACTTTTTATAATTTGCACCTTATTAATATACAAGGTGCGCGTGATGATAGAACTTCCAAAATGGGATGATTCCCTAATAAACAAATATAATGTCTCAGGTCCTCGCTACACCTCTTACCCTACGGCACTTTCTCTTAGCGAAGGTTATAACCAACAAGACTTGCTAAGCGCTATTGAATCATCATCTAGTCGTTCACTATCTTTGTATATACATATTCCGTTTTGTAGCCAACTTTGTTATTACTGCGGCTGTAATAAAATTATTACTCGTCATCAATCAAAAGCAGATGTGTATCTAGATTACCTTGCTAAAGAAATTAAGGCCCAAGCTCCCCTATTTAAACACTACACCGTAGAGCAATTACATTTAGGTGGTGGAACTCCCACTTTTTTAAATACTAAGCAAATGACTCGCTTAGTGACTTTATTAGAGCAGCATTTTGATTTTACTCATACAACTGAGCGTGGAATAGAGATAGACCCACGCTCGCTTAGCGACAACATGCTCGTTGATTTGCGTGTGCTAGGCTTTAACCGCGTATCGTTTGGTATTCAAGATTTTAATGATGAGGTACAACTTGCTGTAAATCGCCCACAACAAGCCAGTAAAGTTAAGCAACTAATTACTCAAGCTCGCGAGCTTGGTTTTAAATCAATTAATGCAGATATGATTTATGGGCTTCCACTACAAACACCTCAAAGCTTTAAGCATACTATTGAGCAATTAATTGCGTTAAACCCTGACCGTGTATCGGTATTTAATTACGCTCATTTACCAGAACGCTTCGCTGCACAGCGTAAAATTAAAGATGCAGATTTGCCTAGCGCGCATGACAAACTGACTATGTTCAAAAACACTCTTGAACAAATGACTCAAGCAGGATATCAATTTATTGGCATGGATCATTTTGCTCGCCCCGAAAACGAGCTAGCAACTGCACAAAACGAAGCTAAGCTACACCGTAACTTTCAGGGTTACACCACACATGGTAACTGTGATTTACTGGGCTTAGGTGTATCGTCTATTTCACAAATTGGCAGTGCTATTTTGCAAAATCAAAAAGAGCTAAAGCAATATTATCATGCAACCGAAACACAAAGCGGCTGTGCGATTAGTAAAGGGATGCATTTAAATACTGATGACATAATACGTGCTGATGCTATTAAACAGCTTATTTGCCAGTTTGAGCTTAATACAGAAGAGTTTGCCAATAAGCATGGTATTGAATTTAATAGTTACTTTGCAGATGCTCTGACTGCACTTATTCCGCTAATAGATGATGCCATGGTAACAATCAATAACAATACGATTAAAGTAACGCCACGCGGCAATTTATTTATACGTATAATTTGTATGTGCTTCGATGCTCACTTACAAAAACAAATTAACGCAACGCGATTTTCCAGAGTGATTTAGCCTGAACTTTAGGTAATAAATACATCGGCACAAAAAAAGCAGACCTAGGTCTGCTTTTTATATTATCAATAGCACTTAATTAAACACGACTTTATCGCTGCCAGGAGCCGCTTTAAACTCTACAATAATTTTTGCGCAATCAGCTTTTATAGCGTCATTAAGCTTTTCTTCTGCGCGCCAACGAGCTGTGTCTTGTTTAAAAATCTCTTTTTTAGAGTATTTTTTACGAGCATCATGCGTTGGCATTTCTTTAACTACTTCGTACATTTCAAAAATGCCAGGGTACTGAACCGTTAAATCACGCTCATCTTCAAACGCGTATTGAGACATAAGTACCCAAATACGCAAACACCCTTCAGAAAACTCACACTGCTCTTCATTCATTGCACGAGCAATTAAATGAATGCTGTCGGCCAATTTAGCATTACGCTCTAAACGCGACTTTTTAAGCTTTTTTTGCTGCTCAGCTTGAGTTTTTGCAATTAGCTTTTTTTGTGCACTTAACTTATAAAGCAACTGACCCGCATAAAATGCTAAGCCAGCAATAATCGCAGCACCTACAAATAAGGCTATGATCAACGCTGTACTCATTATTTGCCCTTACTATTTGTCGTCTTCGTCTAGCCATTCATTGGCTAAATCGTCAGATAAGTATTGATCAAAGTCAGAGTTGCCTTCACTTGCAAAGTCATCTTCGAAATCATCTTCAAACTCGTCTTCATCTTCAATACCAAGGATTTTACATAAAGCCTGATGTCGAGCAATACGGCTATTAAAGTACTTAGCATCTTTACCTGTTAGCATTTCACCTTTTTCATGGCGCTCGACTAATTTAAGTAAGCGCTCATCATTCTCAAGTGCTTCAAGCTCTTGTTCTGGCGTTATCTCAGGCTCAGTAACCTTTTTAAGTTCAACCGTAGGTTTTAAGTTACGTTTCATTTCAACTTTAGGTTCAGGTGCTGTAGCAATTAATGGCACTGCTTTTTTACTGCCTACACGCTTATCTTTGGGCGTATAACCACCTTTTTGGCTATCATCATCTAATAGCTCTGGAGCGTTACGAGAACCTGGCTTAGCACCTTTGGTTTTTTTAACTCGCTGCTCTTTTAATGCGCGCATTTCTTTAAGCTTGTCTTGGCTTAAACGAACGGGTCCATTTGATGGGCTTTTGCGTGACTTTTTAGTTCTACTCATATCTTGATCATCTCACTTAAGAGGTTTTGAGCGAGGCGCAACTTAATGGGCATCGCAGTGCTGGCCTAGCCAGAAGAATTCAGTTTACGCTATAGAGGTTGGGTTACTCTTTCAAAAGCGCCTTAGCTAATTAATCGCTAATTTTAAACGGTGGGTATTGTAACAGGACAAATAAAAAGGCGGTAGAGAAAACATCTCTACCGCCTGCTAATCTGAGCGCCATTATCTGGACACTTCTCCCTTCGACTTTTTTTTAGTCTTTATTATTTTTATTATTATCAGTCCGTTTTGTTATTATTAATACCTTCCCTGTAACATTCCCTTTTGTTTTTATTATTAAACTTCCATGAGTTTTTATTATTCTCGGTCATCCTGACACTTTTTTATTATTTCCTTTAGTAGCAACATCTTGTGCTATGTAGTCGTGTCGCGCCATTTTCCTTTAGCATAATCCATTTTGTTTTTGTTGTTTTGCGACAGTGGTTAATTTACTCGTTAATAATTTTGTTACAACTGGTTTATATAACTTTTATTATAATTATTACATTAACATGTACAACAACCCTTAAAATTCAGAAGGTTAAGTTAAAGTGATAATTTAAAAGAAGACTTTTCTTACAGATGGATATGGACAATGTCTCACATCAGAGGTGGGTAATATCGGTAAATTAAAAAACAAAAAAAAGCAGCCTAAGCTGCTTTTTCAACACATTACAGTGTATTTACTAGTGACGGCTAAATAAATACGACTTTAGTGTAAACCACCTAAGTACTGAGAAAGCACTTCGATGTCTTTATCTGTTAATTTCTTAGCTATATCGCCCATCATGCCGTTTAGGTCATTACTACGAGTGCCATCGCGGAATTTTTCAAGTTGAGCCTTGATGTATTCTGGATGTTGAAAAGAAATTTTAGGAAACTTAGCTAACGATGAACCATTACCACGAGGGCCATGACATGCTGCACATGATGGAATTCCACGTTCCGCGTCACCCGCTTTGAAAAGCATTTTACCAACTTCAACCACATCTTTAGGTGTTGAACCTTCAGACATATTCAGTGAAGAGAAATAAGCAGCTAAATCTTTCATGTCTTGCTCGCTAAGTGGCATAGCCATAGCGCTCATAACCGGATCCATACGACCTTCTTTACCGCCAGAAGTCATACCTAATTTTAAATCCTGAAGTTGCTTAAGGATATAATCTGGATGTTGACCTGCAAGCTTAGGGTAGATATTAACCGGCGCATTACCATCTGGGCCGTGACAAGCCGCACACGTTGCTGATTTTTCTTTACCTGCGTTTACATCGCCATCGAATGCTGTTGCGTTGCTTGCTGACAACGCACCAAGCAATATTGTTAAAGATAGTGCTATTTTTTTCATGGTGAATTCTCTGTTTCCGACCCTGTATCATCTACAATATAGATAGTTGTAATACATGTATTCTACACGATAAAAAATTCTCTGGCACGTTTTCTACTCATATTAAGCTTATAAATTATAGGGTTTTGACCTAGATTAAGCTTTAAGTGTCTTTTAATGTGCCATTTGTGCTGCTTTAAGGTGTTTAAATACGCTTTTTAATACATCCTTTATAGTATAAAATACGCGCCCTGAGTGAATTTAGTTTACTCAACATGACCATTTTTAAGTTTTAGGAGAGCCTGTGCTCAAATCTCGTATCAAATATAATACTGCGTCTTTCGTAACAAGCGCTCCAGACATTACTAAATTACCTGCTGATACGGGAATTGAAGTCGCGTTTGCTGGTCGCTCTAATGCTGGTAAGTCAAGTGCCCTTAATGCGCTTACAGACCAAAAGCTAGCACGTACCAGTAAAACACCAGGGCGTACTCAGCTAATCAATACTTTTGAACTTGCTGATGTTGATGACATGCGCTTAATCGATTTACCTGGGTATGGTTTTGCGAAAGTACCAATTGAAATGAAAAAGAAATGGCAAAAGTCGTTAGGTGAATACCTACAAAAACGCCAAAGCTTAAAAGGTATCGTGGTATTAATGGATATTCGCCATCCATTAAAAGACTTAGATAAAGATTTAATTAACTGGGCTATAGGTAGCGAAATACCAGTACTTGCCCTTTTAACAAAAGCAGACAAGCTTAAGCAAGGTGCGCGTAAGGCACAGGTACTACAAGTGCGTCGTGAGTTAAGTCAGCTTGACGGTGACATTACTGTACATGCGTTTTCATCGCTTAAAGGCACAGGCTTACCTGAAGTCGCTAAAAAGCTAGATGAATGGTACTTAGGTCCCGTTGTAGCAATCCCACCACAAGATAAGCAAAGTGAAGAAACTGACTCTAACGCTTAATTGCTAAGAAAGATAAAACTTTTCTCCTGCTGATTTTACATAATAGCCGCGCTCATCTACTGCGGCTATTTCAGCCCACTGGTAAAATACATTTCTACTTATACGTGCACAGCAACCATACGGCAGCTGTAAATAAGGCACTGTTATACCTTTATAGTTTTGTATAGTTAATGGCTGCTTAGCACTTATGAGCCATTGCCTCGCTATATTATCTATACAACACAAAACGTTTCCTTGTGCTGTATTTTCAAAACGCCAATCCACAATTATAAATGGCGCATCTTGCACTTCTATCGCTATTTTTTCGACTGGGGTTTTTAAGTAAAACTGCGTGCCTTCTTTACATAAAACACTGGCGAATAGCTTCACCATAGCAATGCGAGTTATCTCACTGCCATCGTAAAACCATTGCCCTTGCTCATCAATAACAATTGGCAGCTCACCACAATGAGTTGGCTGCCAGCTGTTAAACGGTTTGCTTGGCTCGCTTAATTGCTTACTAAGCTGTGCAAGAGAGATCACTGTTTTTTAAGTGTTAGTGCAAATGTAACTGGTACAGCTGTCGCTATTGACGGTAAACCCGCTAATTTTTGTAGCTGCTTAACACCTTCAGTTACGCCAAAATCATCGCTATTAATAATAATCGGGGTGAAAGATGAAACGCTTAAGTCACCGTTTTGTGAGCTAGTTACTAACACATCAATTTTGAATGGTTTTTTATTTCCATGAAAATCTAGTTCAGCATTAATACCTTTAAGCACATGCTGGCCTGGCTTTTTGACACTACTAAGTTCTTTAGCTAAATCAGCACTTAAAACAGCATTTGGAAATTTACTCGCTTCAAATAATAGTTTAGCTAAACGCTCATTACGGATTGGGATAAGCGTTTCTGCAGAGCTTAAGTCGACATTTACGCTAAACTTACCACTATCTGTAAGCATGCCCTCGAGGTTGGTAAAGTGATGAGCCTCAGCAACTGAATCTTTTTTAATTGATACGAAGCTCAATTGGCTTTTATCATTAACAAGCTGCCAATCAGCCTGCGCAACATTAGAAATAACTAAACTTGATAAAGAAAAACCTGCAATAGCTAATGCTTTAAACATAACGCACTCCTTAGTAATAAAAATAATGGAAATAATAGAAATTAAAAATAATAGCACTTTGATGGTATCACCTGCGATGTACCCAAACCACCTCAAAGTAACGAATGGATAACGCGATAAGCAAAATTAATAAAGCTGATTTTTTAGGAGCAGAATAAAAAACGGCCCACCAAAAATATGGCAGGCCGGTATAGCAAACTGGGGAGAAGCTATCAATTTGTTGCACCCTTTCAGATGCATCATCAACAGGATGTCCTACAGGATGAGGACGGGCGGGACTTTAACAAAAGAGCGCATAAAAATACAATGATATTCCTCAAAAACAGTTCGAATTGACGAACATATAACTATTTAATACAAATAGTTGCTTAAATTAACCTACTTTTAACTAAACCTTGTTCACAGCAAAAGCCTAAAGCATTATTGCGCTAGTTTTTTACAGTCATAAAAAAAGCGCCTAGCGGCGCTTTAAAGTAAATAAATAATTAAGTATTAGTGAGCTTGTTCCCAGTTTTCACCTTCATCGGCTTCTACGATTAAAGGCACATCAAGTGTGGCTGCTTGCGACATGAGTTCACAAATTTGTTTTGTGTACGCTTGTGCACAATCCGTTTTAATCTCAAATACCAGTTCATCGTGAACTTGCATAAGTAACTTAATCGTATTTGGTGCCTGCTCGCTTACCCAGCTATGTACACTTAACATTGCTTTTTTAATAATGTCTGCCGCTGTGCCTTGCATTGGTGCATTAATTGCTGCACGTTCAGCACCTTTGCGTCGAGCGCCATTGCGCGCATTGATTTCTGGTAAATGCAGGCGACGACCAAAAATAGTTTCTACATACCCATTTTCAGCGGCTTTTTCGCGGGTTGTTTCCATGTATTCAAGTACACCAGGGAAACGCTCAAAGTATTTATCAATATAGTGCTGCGCTTCGTGACGTGGCACATCAAGCTGACGCGCTAAACCAAAGGCTGACATTCCATAAATTAAACCAAAGTTTACTGCTTTAGCTTTACGGCGCATATCTGTGGTTACATCATCAAGCTCAACACCAAATACTTCAGCAGCAGTTGCACTGTGAACATCTAAACCGTTTGCAAAGGCATTAAGTAGGCCTTTATCTTGCGATAAGTGCGCCATAATACGCAGCTCAATTTGGCTGTAATCGGCAGCTACAATTTTATAACCTTCTGCGGCTATAAAGGCTTCACGAATACGGCGTCCCTCTTCAGAGCGAATTGGTATATTTTGTAAGTTAGGATCGGTTGAGCTTAAACGCCCTGTTGCTGTAACCGCTTGATGATAAGACGTATGCACACGTTGCGTTTTCTCATTGACCATTAACGGTAATTTGTCGGTATACGTTGATTTAAGCTTAGATAATCCACGATGTTCAATAATTACTTTTGGTAATGGATAATCATGGGCAAGTTCTTGCAGTACTTCTTCAGCCGTTGAAGGCGCACCTTTAGGCGTTTTTTTAATAACTGGCAGCTCAAGCTTTTCAAATAATAGAACTTGTAATTGTTTTGGTGAGCTTAAGTTAAATGGTTCGCCCGCTATTTCATATGCTTCTTTTTCAAGTTCAAGTAAACGTTCACCTAAGCGTTGGCTGTGCACTGCAAGCATGTTGCTATCAATTGCTACACCTGTGCGTTCTATATCCGAAATAACATTTACCAAAGGCATTTCTATTTCTTCAAATACCGATTTTAGCTTTTCATCTGCCGCTAATTTAGGCCACAGCACTTCGTGTAAACGCAGAGTTATATCCGCATCTTCAGCAGCATAAGGTGCGGCTTGTTCAAGCTCAATTTGGTTAAAGGTAAGCTGCTTTTTACCTTTGCCAGCAATATCTTCAAAGCTAATATTTTTATGGCCTAGGTATTTAAGTGCTAATGAATCCATGTCATGGCGTGTGCCTACGCTATTAAATACGTACGACTCAAGCATAGTGTCAAACTTAATACCGTTAAGTTCATAACCGGCATTAGCCAGCACACTTTTATCGTACTTAAGATTTTGTCCTACTTTGGCTTTATTTGCATCAGCTAAAATTGGCCCAAGTTTTTGCATTACAAACTCAAGGCTTAATTGCTCAGGTGCTCCTGGGTAGTCGTGCGCAACAGGTAAGTAAGCTGCTTCACCCGCTTTTACTGAAAAGCTCATACCGACTAACTGCGCTTGCATATAATCAAGGCTGGTTGTTTCGGTATCAAACGCAAATAAATCAGCACTATTTAACTGCTCAATAAGCGTATCAAATTGTGATTCGGTTAAAATAGTTTCGTAATGTGCATCTTCTACTTTTGGCAGCTCATTTGCCTCAGTAGGCACATCTATATGTGTATCTGCGGTTTTAGGATCATCCAATAATTCTGCTAACCAACGACGAAATTCGCATTCACCATATAATGCAATTAACTCATCTTTATTTGGCTCTTGGAGCTTAAAGGTATCAAGATCAGATTCAACCTCAACATCACATTTTATTGTTGCAAGCTCATAACTTAAAGGCAGGTGATCAAGCGCCGTTGCTAACTTTTCACCAATTTTACCTTTAATGTCACCAGCGTTATCCATTACACCTTGAAGCGATCCGTATTTTTGAAGCCACTTAACAGCTGTTTTAGGACCGCATCCTTCAACACCCGGTATGTTATCAACCTTGTCACCCATCAATGCTAAATAATCGATAATTAGCTCAGGGCCTACACCGAATTTTTCTACTACGGTTTGTGGGTCTGAAATACTGTCGGTCATGGTATTAATAAGTGTTACATGCTCATTTACAAGCTGAGCCATATCTTTATCACCCGTTGAAACGAGTACATGACGTTTTTGCTCTGATGCTATGCGTGCAAAGGTCCCAATTACATCATCGGCTTCAACACCTTCAATGCTAATAAGCGGAAAACCCATTGCTTTAATAATGCTGTGTATTGGTGCTATTTGCGTGCGTAAGTCGTCCGGCATAGGCGGGCGGTTAGCTTTATACTCGCTATACATATCATTACGAAAGGTTTTACCTTTGGCATCAAACACCACTACCATGTGCGACGGATCATATTGTCTGATTAGGCTTTTAAGCATGTTGATCACACCGTAAATAGCCCCGGTAGCCTCGCCTTTTGAATTAGTCAAATGCGGCGGAGAATGATAAGCACGAAATAAATATGAAGAGCCATCAACTAAAATTAGTGGGTTTTCGGGGATCTGAGCCATGGTGAATTTGGATCCTAAATACAAAAAATTAAGGTAATTGTAAGCATGCCATAAGGCAGTAAATAAAACGACTGTGAATTATCATCCGTCGTGGTATATAAATTAGAGCAAGCTGTGGATAAGTATGTAGATAACAGCCACAAGCTATTCTTCCGAAGCAATATAAAATGCTTAGAAAATACTTTAACTGTTTGTTTTTGTTTAAAAAAGATAATACGAGGTTCTTTTTTTATTATTTTAAACCAATGTGGAAAAAGGTTTTCTAACTGTTACATCCGCTGTTAGTCACTTTGATTATTTGTATCCATTTAAATAACCGGAGGAGTATTCTAGCATAATGGATCAAAGATCATAGCGATCCTTTATAATTTTTTTAAAGGCGAAGTGATCGCAAATGGCATAAACCGCAAAATAGCTTGCGCAGCGAATGCTTTTTATACTAAAAATTTATTTTAGCGAGAAATTTTGGGCATGTTAGACTTCATCCAATCGACTTATAAAAATGATTTAAGGAGCACAAAAGCATGAAAAAAGTAGCCGTAATTTTAGCAGGGTCTGGTGTTTTTGATGGTAGCGAAATTAATGAAGCCGTACTTAGCCTTTTGCACATAGCTAAAAATGATGCTAGTTATCAGTGCTTTGCACCAGATATAACACAGCATCACACTTTAAACCATATAACGGGTGAAGAAATGCCCGAAACTCGTAATGTACTTGTAGAATCTGCACGTATTGCCAGAGGCGATATAAAAGCGCTGAAAGAATTAGACGTACAACAATTTGATGCGCTAATTGTTCCGGGTGGTTTTGGAGCGGCAAAAAACTTATGTGACTTTGCTATTAACGGTACAAATGCCACTATCAACACTGAAGTACTTGAAGCAGGTAAAGCATTTGCAAAAGCAAAAAAACCGGCTGGTTATATGTGTATAGCTCCAGCTTTGATCCCCTTTATTTATGAAGGTGCTTCACTTACTATCGGCACTGATGAAGACACAGCAAATGCATTAACATCACTTGGCGCTAAGCATGTAAACTGTGCAGTTGATGATATTGTAATTGATCAGCCAAATAAATTAGTAACCACTCCTGCTTATATGCTTGCGCAATCGCTTGTTGAAGCCGATGCAGGGATCGCAAAGCTTGTACGCTGCGTATTGTCGTTGGACTAATTTAAAGTGACCGCTTGTAATGTAGCTAATTAACTTTGTTTATTTACTTTGCAAAGTAACGTTAATTTTTAAATTTTATTGCGTTAACGCAAAAATTAGCCAGTTTTATTAATAAAATAGTCTCTTAGCGTTTTATAAATTGCTTCAGAGAGTTATAATCGGTTTAATTTCCGTCATCTATAATCGTGATTGATCACGTTCAAATCGAAGTGAGCAAGGCAAAATGAAAAAACTAACAGCTGCAGTATTAGTAATGCTAGCAACCACCGCATACGCACAGCCATATGATAAGTCTATGACTGAAGATGCAATTAAAAAACGTCTCGCGCCGGTTGGTGCTGTATACCTTGAAGGCGACAAAGCAGCTGTTGCTGCTGAGCCAACAGGCCCACGTTCAGGTGAGCAAGTATACCAAGGTGCTTGTTTTGCATGTCATGGTACTGGTGCATTAGGTGCGCCTAAATCAGCTGATGATTGGGCTCCACGTATAGCTAAAGGTAAAGACACTTTACTTGAGCATGCACTTAATGGTTTTAATGCAATGCCTCCTAAAGGTACTTGTATGGATTGTTCTGATGACGAGATTAGCGCTGCTATCGATTTCATGACATCTAAGTAAACATATTTAGTTATGTAAAAAGGCTTACCCTAGGTAGGCCTTTTTTAATGCTTTTTTAACGCTTTTAGCCGCATTTTTACCACGATAGCTACTTGACCCGTCCCCTTAAAAGTGAAATTATAAGAGCAATAACTATACAATAAAAACAGTCGGTCAACGTCATTGGAAGATAAACCCAATGTACCGAGTAAATTAGCGCACCAAAATAAAAAGCTCAAAGCGCTATTAGAAAAGTACAAGCAATCTCACCATCTACAAAGTGCTCTGATACAATTATCAGAGCAAGTGAGTACTGTTGCCGAGCTAACCCTACTTTATCCTGCCATCCACGATATATTGCAAAAATATGTACCGAGTAAAAGCTTTTATGTCGTGCTTTCTAATTCGTATAACAACTCATTGGAACTATCTTATTTTTCAGATGAGAAAGACGGTATTGCTGTAGCGCTCAACCAATCAAATAGTTTTGATGAGGGGGCTACGGGTTATGTATTTAAGCAAGGTAAAACCGCTTATTTTACAAAAAAACAAATGCAACAAGCCGCAGAAAATGGCTTATTTAAAGCATTAGGTACACCTGCGGAGCATTGGGTAGGCGTTCCGGTTTATCAAGAAAAAAATATTATTGGCGTACTTGCCGCACAAAGCTACGATACCCAACAAGGGTATAGCTCTGGGCAAATACAGCTCTTAGAAGTTATGTCACTTTATTTAGCAACGGCAATTGAGCGTGTAAAAAAACGTGAGTTACTTGAATCAGAAGTAAAAATTCGTACCCGTGCACTTACGCAAAGTAATGATGCATTGAATATTGAAGTAGAGCAGAGAAAGCGCGCGCTACAACGACAACAAATATTATTTAAAATTTCTGAACTTGCCACACAAGCAAAAAACCTTGATGACGCTTACGTTCAAATACATCAAATAATAAAAACCATTACCTATGCCGACAATTTATATATCGCGCTATATAACAAAGAAAGCGGTTGGATAGACTTTCCCTATTACGCTGATGAGTTTAGAGATGTAGCAAAGCCTCGACGTTTTGCTAAAGGTTATAGCGAGTTAGTAATTAGCACTGAGCAAACGCAGCTCATACACCCTTGTAGAGCTAAGGAGCTATTAAAAAGCGGCGTTGTACAGCGCTCAGCCCCTGTACCTTTAGAGCAAAAAGCAACGAGTTGGCTAGGTGCTCCTCTTAAAACATCACAAGGTGTAATAGGCTTAATAGTTTGCCAAGCATATAATAATAAACATATTTTTAGCCAAGACGATTGTGAACTAATTACCTTTGTATCGCATCAAATTGCTGCTGTTTTACAAACTAAGCTTGCCAATCAAGCGATTGAAAAAAGTCATCAAGAGCTTGAGTTTAGAGTTAGCGAAAAAACAAAAGAGCTTCAGCAAGCTAATCTGCACTTACAGATGCAAATAGATGAACGTAAAAAAATTGAGCAACAACTTTATCACGATGCTCATCACGACTCGTTAACCGGCTTACCTAACCGCAGCTTATTTTTAACGCAACTAGAGAAAACACTGCAGCACTATCAGCGTTTTCCCGATCATCATTTTGCAGTTTTATTTATTGATTTAGATAAATTTAAAGATATAAACGATCAGTTAGGGCACCAAGCTGGCGATCAATTTTTAATAAGCGTAGGTGATTTATTTGCGCATTGTATACGTGAACACGATTTACTAGCGCGCTTAGGTGGCGATGAGTTTGTTATTTTATTAACCCACTTAACTGAGCCACAGCAAGCTGAAGACGTTGCTAATCGTATTATTGATATAATGAAAAAACCATTTTGTAGCAAAGGTACGTGTATACAAAGTGGCGCAAGTATTGGTGTGACCTTTTCACAACCACAATATACTCACACCGATGAAATTATCCGTGATGCTGATGCCGCCATGTATTATGCTAAAAATTCAGGTCGTGACCGCTACGAGCTGTTTCATCCATTATTAACTCAATCAATTCCTACACAAGAATCGCAGACACTTCATCATCTAGACCTACTGCCAATGCATTTTAGAAGCAGCGAAATTATTACGCTCAATGAGCAATTTCAATCAGAGTCTTTATTTGAAGCCTTTGGCGAACACCCCGTCTTAGGTTGCACTAGTTTTGATATTTTGAAAAAGTTTGCAACAGATAAAGATCAGCATGTACAAGTTGAATTAGAATTGTTGCAGCAGGCCTATTCACAAGCACTCAGTGCCAATGTAGCAATGGCACTAGTGCCATGTTCAAGTAATTTACTTGAACAGTTAGAGTTTATTGTTTTTACCGATGTATTAAATAAACAACAAGGCTTAAGCCAGCTTTGCTTGTTATTTGATGAGCAAGAAATTCGCCATGCTAGTGCAACACAAATAGAAAACCTTAAAAAGTTACCTCAGTTAGGGTTTTCTATTGGGCTGAATAACTTTGCTAAAGATAGATGCGAGCTAAACTTACTAACCGATATAAATTTCGATTACTTACTGCTTAGCTCCACATTTAGTAAACGTGTTTTACAACAAGATAGCGTTGATTTACAGCTACAAGGTGTACTAGCAATTACCAAACTTAAGAATATGAAAGTAATTGCTAAAGGCCCATCTATACTTAATTTTAGAGCCCTATTAGATAAGCACGGACTAGCCTTTTTTGTAGGTAAGCAACACACGCTCACACATGCACAAGGCATATCGGCGGTGTCTCAGTCACAGCTAAGTTAAGCTACTCTGGCTTTTTAAGCATAGCCCGTAAGTTTGCAACACGAGCTTGGCCTTTTTCCATTCGTTCAGCTTGAGTGTTGGGCGCTTTTTTGTTCTCAAATGCTAAATCGTCTTGCGGTAACTCTTGTACAAACCGGCTTAGCTCCGTTTGCGATGTTTCTCCAAATTGACGACGTATTTTTGCATACGTTAGTGTCAATTCTTGCTGCGCTCGAGTAATACCTACATACGCTAGGCGGCGCTCTTCATCTACGTTATCTTCATCAATACTGACTTGGTGTGGTAAAAGCCCCTCTTCCATGCCAACCATAAACACATACGGATACTCTAAGCCTTTTGATGCATGTAGAGTAAGTAGTTGCACTGCATCTGACTCATCTTCTTCTTCGTTGCGCTCAAGCATATCGCGAAGGGTTAGCTTACTTACAACTTCAGCGAGCGTCATCGGCTCGTTATCAGCATCGCCGGTGAGCATATCGGTGATCCATCGATACAATTCAGAAACGTTCTTCATTCGCATTTCAGCCGCTTTTGCACTCGGTGATGACTCATACAGGTAAGCTTCGTAGTTTATGTTACGAACTAAATCTTTGACGGCTTCTAGTGTATCGCTGCGCACTGCATTGTCAGATAGCTCTACTACCCAGCGAGCAAATCCCGAAAGCGCATTTAAGCCACGGCCTTTAAGTCTGTAGCCTAAGTCGTTATCAAAACAGGTTGCAAATAAACTTTGGTGTTTTTCGTTTGCAAGCGTTCCTAACTTTTCAAGGGTTACCGTGCCTATTTCACGACGCGGCGTATTAACAATGCGTAAAAATGCGTTATCGTCATCCTGGTTAACTAGCAAACGTAGATACGCCATAATATCTTTGATTTCTGAGCGAGAGAAAAACGACATTCCACCGCTTATTTTATAGGGTATACGGTTGCTCATTAATGATTTTTCAAAACCACGAGCCTGATGATTCCCGCGATACAAAATAGCGTAATCTTTATAGCTCGTTCGTTTCATAAACTTATGAGATATGATCTCTGCAACTACACGCTCCGACTCATGCTCTTCATCACGACAACCAATTACTTTAATGGGTTCGCCGTAACCTAACTCACTAAATAATTTCTTTTCAATATCGTGTGGGTTATTTGCAATAAGTATATTTGCCGATTTAAGAATTCGTTGTGCACTACGATAGTTTTGCTCAAGCTTTATGAGTCTAAGGCCTGGGTAGTCTTTACTTAAAAGGATTAAGTTTTGCGGCCTTGCACCACGCCATGAGTAAATAGATTGGTCATCATCACCTACCACAGTAAAACGTGCGCGCTCACCAACAAGTAGCTTAACAAGCTGATATTGGCTGGTATTGGTATCTTGATACTCATCCACCAGCAAGTACTTAAAGCGTTGCTGCCATCGCTCTCGAGAAGTCTCGTTATTGGTAAGTAATAACGTTGGGATCATAATAAGATCATCAAAATCTAATGCGTTATAGGCGCGCAGTTGAATTTGATAACGCGCATATAACTGTGCAAATAAAGACTGCTGTGCATCGCGTGCCTCACGCACTGCTTGCTCTGGTAAAATGAGTTCATTTTTCCAATTGCCTATTTGCATTTTTAATAGCTTGAGTAAGTCTTTATCGTTTTTTAATTCGTCTTCAGTTAAATCGTTTAAAAGCTGGTTAGTGTCTTGATCATCAAATAACGAAAAGCCCTCTTTAAAGCCTAACGTTTTTAACTCTTTTTTTATTATTTCAAGGCCTAAGGTATGAAACGTCGATACCCATAATCCTTTTGCCTCTTGCTTATTAAGCGTTTGTAACACGCGCTCACGCATCTCTTTAGCGGCTTTATTTGTAAACGTTACAGCTGCAATATTTCGCGCTTTGTATTCACATTGTTGTACCAAGTAAGCAATTTTATTTGTTATAACACGGGTTTTACCAGAGCCTGCGCCAGCTAAAACTAAGCATGGACCACTAATATACTTTACTGCTTCATCTTGTTTAGGATTGAGTTTCATAACGACCAAAGAGATTTAAAAGACGCGCAATTTTAACGTAACCACCACAGCAGGCAAAGCAATTGCCTTAATTAATTCGATAAAGATGATCATGTGTTAAATACATTGGGTATAAGGTAATATGAGTTATTATCATTTTAGGCAAGGCCGAAGGGACAATTATGATCAACCCAGCAAAACTTGAAGAAATTGCAAAGCAAATTACGAGCAATATGCCACAAGGTGTAAAAAACTTAGCAGACACACTTGAAGGTAAAACTAAGCAAGTTTTACAAAACAAGCTTGCTGAAATGGACTTTGTAAGCCGTGAAGAATTTGATGTGCAAAGCCAAGTGCTAATTCGTACTCGCGAAAAACTGACAGAATTAGAAGCAAAAGTTGCCCTACTTGAGCAGCAGCTAAGTGCTAAATCAGACGCTGAATAATCAATACCAACCTGCATAAATCTTTGATCAATTTAACGAATTAAATTGCACTATAACTTCGTTAAAAATTTTTTATTTAGAACAACTAGATACAAAAATTTTTGCCTAGTTCTAGCGTAATTTTCTTAACGTAAAATAGACCTCATATATAAGCAGATTGGTATAAGCGTAAAAATACACAAGGCAGCTTAGGCTGCCTTGTGTATTTTTAGCTATATTTAAATAACTCATCGAGCACGTAATACGATAACGCAGCTTGCTGCTCAATGCTCACCGTATGCATTTTTTGCGCAACTTGTTTGCCCGTAATTGGCTTATAACGCTTTAAAAAAGGCAGCATTGTAATAACCGGAAAAATATAACTCCCTATTTTTTCGGCCGCTCTAAATTGTTTACGCTCACCTAATAACAACGATGGCTGAAAAATACTGCACTTAGAAAAATTAAGCTGCTTAACTTGAACTTCAAGCGCTCCTTTCATTTTTAAGTATGCGCTACGACTGTGTGCATTAGCCCCGCTAGAAGAAACTAAACAGTAATGGGGAATATTGTTATTTGCAGCTAATTGCGCCGCTATAAATTGATAATCAAAATCGACTTTACGCTGCTCAGCTACTGAACCCGCTTGTTTAAGCGTAGTACCTAAGCAAGAGAAAAAAACATCGCCTTTAATGAGTTCTGAATATTGAGTCAGTTTATCAAAATCAATCATATGGTTTACTAATTTAACATGCGAAATAGCTAAATCACGACGGCTTAAAGTCACTACCTTTGAGTAATGTTCACTACTTAGTAGCTTATGCAGTAGCTCATTGCCCACTAAGCCTGTAGCACCTATTAAAACCGCCGTTTTAGCCATGCGCTAAGTTACTCACAGCCCGCTTTTTTAAAAACGTGCTGTACCGCTCTTTTATAACTTTCGGTTTCTTCTGCGGCGCAAGTTACAACTGCTTCTAAGTCATGTAAGTGGCCATTTTCAAGGCCGTAAACCCAACCATGAATCGTCAAGTCTTGCCCTTTTTCCCATGCGTCTTGCACTATGTTGGTTCTACACACATTGCGCACTTGTTCTATTACATTAAGCTCAATAAGACGGCTCAAGCGCTGTGTTTCATCCATAGCATTAAGATGCTCAAGGTGTTTTTCTTTCACGTCACCTACGTGGCGAAGCCAGTTGTCAATAAAGCCAAATTTAGCATCGTTTAATACAGCTTGTACGCCACCACAACCATAGTGGCCTACCACCATAATATGTTTTACTTTTAACACTTCAACTGCGTATTGCATTACAGATAAACAGTTATGATCGGTGTGCACTACAACGTTTGCTACGTTGCGGTGTACGAATAACTCACCGGGTAATAAATCAACTATTTGGTTTGCAGGAACACGAGAATCTGAGCAACCAATCCATAGATATTCTGGGTTTTGTTGCATTGATAAAATTTTAAAAAACTCAGGATCTGCTTCACTTGTGCGTTTAGCCCAGCGTTTGTTGTTTTCGAATAAATTTTTTAACTTTCTCATTGCATCTCTTATTAAGTCGAGGACAGGGAATTTAATTTATATTGGCAAGAATCAATATATTACGTGGTGTTAACTGCTTTTCGCAAAACGTTTTAACACTTACTTGATAACCTTGCTGTTGCAAATATAAAGCACGATCGAGTACAAGCCAAACCTCAATTGCCCTTCTGAACACATGTCGAACCAGTTCAACTCGGTCAGTGACTTTCTTTTTTGCTTGGCCAATATTTAAAAACGACTCATAATCAATACCTTGAGGTAAATTTAATGCTTTTTTATCAGCAGCCCATGCACAAAATGATTTAAATGAATCTGAAAATATAGCCTTGTTAACCGATGGCACACTGACATATGACTGCTCGTTAGTTATCGATTTTCTAAGCGCGTCAAACCCAAGGCGCCATTCAAGTTCTGTTTTACGCACTTTATCTAATCGAGAAGGCGCAGTAACGGTTTCTTGCAGAGCTAACTTTAAGTCTCGATGAGTTAAATTAAGCTCACTTTGCTTAGCAGCGTCACTCATTGCATGATAGTTATTTGGCGTATATAAATGATAGCAACAGGGGGAGAAACTAATTTGCTTGGCTTTGGCAAAGCATGCTTTTTGCATAAATACTTGATGTAGTGCCCCACATGCATGCAGTGCAACAGCGTGGGTGTCTTCGTTAAAAAAAGACTGAGTGTCGTCACTCAGTACATCAGCTTGGCTAAAGTGCATTGCTAAACCTTGTTGCTGAGCACTTTTTTGTCCTTGTTCACATAAATTAGCTTGAAGTTCAATACTGTGCACACTACTTGCGCCATTAAAAGCAAGCATTCGACCTAAATGTCCTTTGCCTGCGCACCACTCTATAACTGGCTCAGCAGAGTTAGGTAATGCCGATACAAAGTCTTGTAGCTGCTCAAACTTACGCCCTTTAATACCCGTACTTATCCAAAATGGGTAGTCACTGCGAGAAGCATTAATTTGTGGTATTTCGCACAGTAAAGCTAGTTTACTTACGTTATTTATATGAGGGGCAAAAAACTCATACAGCCGCTCCTGATCACAATCAAGTTCAACGACTTGTTGATCAGTTAAGTTATTAAGTAAGGTTGTTAACTCTGGCCACGGGCAGCTCTCAAAATCAAACGCTGTACACTGCCAATATTGGCGAGTGCTCATTAAAAATGTATCAAGTGCAAAAAATCGCTCAGCTAACGTCATAACAGCTTAAACTAAAAAAAAGACGATTTATTATACCAGTTAAGCGCTTTTAAACGCTTACTTTTTGCTAAAAATAAGCCGTAAGTACAGCGGAATAGAAATTATACTCACCAGTATTGCAGCAATTAACATCCACGATAACTGCATAGTTTCTGGCTCTTCGTAATTATAAATAAAGTCAGCTTTTACTTCATCAAACTCATTTTGCCCAATGCCATATAAGTCGGCTATCAGGCGCCATTTTGCCATAGACATATTACCTAGGTTAGTTGTGGGCGGCATAATATACTCTCGCAGTACTTCAGCTTCATACGCTAATTGATGGAAATTTTTATGATTAGCGTATTTTAATTGCGTAATAGCAATCGCTTCATCCATGTTCATCATGGCATAACGCCACCCTTTTAAACTTGCTTGATAAAAGTTCTCAACCGTTTTGGGATGCTTTTTAAGCATGTATTGACTCGTAAATAGAATATCACCATATACGTCCATTCCGTAGCGCTGTGGGCAAACAAGCCTATGGGCTATGCCTTGCTGAGTCATGTAATAGGGCTGATTAGTGACATACACCTGTGTAGCATCAAGCTTATTTTCTACCCATGCTTGAGTTGGGTTTTCACCGTCATAAACTGCAAGGTTATCTACATCTATACCACTGCGCTTAAGCATTACCAATAGCTCAGTGCTGTCTAGGCGGCTTACTTTAGTAATGCGTTTATTAACAAAGTCTCGGGGATGAAAAATATCTGAAGTGTCTTTAACCATCCAGCAATAAGGTGAAAACTGTAAAATAGCAGCCATGGCAACAAAAGGCTGACCCTTTACTTTTTGCTGTAAAATACCAGAATGCGCTACACCAAATTGCGCTTTATTTGAAGCCACCGGTGCAAAGGTGTCGGGCATAAAAGGGTTGGCCGGATTAATAGTTACGTCTAAGCCGAGTTCTTTGTAATATCCTTTTTCTTTGGCCATGTAGTAACCGGCAAATTGAAATTGATGTGTCCATTTTAACTGTAAAGTCACATGCTCTTGTGCCATAAGCTGGCTGCAAAAAAGTAACGTTACGAGTATTAATCCTTTAATAGGCAACTGGGAGTTCCAAATAATGGTAAATACTTGTAACTATATGTAAAACACAAGATAAAGCAAGCACCCTACTTAGAGCGCTTGCTTATATGAGGATTAAGCTGAGACTAAATCGTCAGCTTTGGGGTTTTGCGATTGAGATGTTAAAAACTGCGTAAAACATGGATTTTGTGTTTCATCTTGAACGCTATAACCTAAACGGTTTAAATACTCGTTGAACATATCAAATTGGCTTGGCTCAATAGCAAAGCCAGCCAGTACATTACCCATAGAGCCGCCATGATTGCGATAGTGAAATAGCGTAATATTCCAATTACTACCAAGCGTATCTAAAAAGCGTGCAAGTGCACCTGGATATTCAGGAAACTCAAAACGTAATAATCGTTCATGCAATTGCTCTGGCGCTTTACCGCCAACCATATAACGTACATGCAATTTAGCGAGTTCGTTGTCTGATAAATCACAAAATGCATAATCATTTTTGGTTAGGTCTTGTTTCAACTCGTTGAGCTCTTGCTCGCCTTGGCGTAGCGCAATACCTACAAATATTTGTGCTTCACCTGGGCCTGCATAACGGTAGTTAAACTCAGTAATAGCACGGCCACCTAAAGACGCACAAAACTGTTTAAAGCTGCCTTTTTCTTCTTTGATGGTAACGGCTAATAACGCTTCGTTTTTTTCACCTAGCGCAGTGCGCTCTGCTACGTAACGAAGACGATCAAAGTTTAAATTAGCACCCGAAAGTACAGCTGCTAAATGGAGTCCTTTTAAGCCCGATTGTTGACTCCACTTTTTAAGCCCTGCCGTTGCAAGAGCCCCAGAAGGCTCTGCAATCGCACGAGTAGAGACAAAAATATCTTGCATCGCGGCGCAAATTTCATCGCTACTCACGGTGATTACTTCATCACAAAACTTTTGCGCTAAGCGAAATGTTTCACTGCCAATAATTTTTACAGCAACACCGTCTGCAAAACTGCCAACACGGTCAAGCTCTACCGGCTCTCCCGCTTTAAGTGCTGCTTGTAAACATGCGCTTTCGTCAGCTTCTACGCCAATAACTTTTATATCAGGGCGTAATGACTTGATATAAACAGCCATACCAGCAAGTAAACCACCACCGCCAACAGGTATAAATACGGCATCAAGCTCGTTGAGTTGCTGCATTAACTCGCGGGCAACAGTGCCTTGCCCAACGATAACGTCTGGGTCATCAAAAGGCGGAACAAATACACCATTACGCTGCTCAGTAAGTTCTAGGGCGTGTGCTTTTGCCGCATCAAAATGATGACCATGTAATACCACTTCGCCACCAAGCGCACGTACTGCGCTTACTTTTATTTCAGGCGTTGTTACTGGCATAACAATAGTGGCTTGGTGCCCAAGGTGAGATGCACTAAGTGCCACCCCCTGAGCATGGTTACCAGCCGATGCCGTAATAACAACAGACCCTTTTGGTAACTTATTTAATTTATTGTATGCACCGCGTAATTTAAACGAATACACGGGCTGTTGATCCTCACGCTTAAGCCATACATGGTTACCTAGCTTAGCACTGAGCTGAGCCATTTCGCTGACCTCAGTAACTTTTGCCAAAGGCTCCATATTTGCCTGAATAATAGCGCGAAAATAATCAAGCTCTTGAGAAACCATAATTAGCTAAGCTCCTCCAGTTTGGCTAAATCACGTACAGCGCCTTTATCAGCACTGGTTGCAAGTAGTGCATACGCTTTTAATGCCGACGACACATAACGCTCACGATCAACCGGTTTGTAGGCTAATTTACCGCGAGCTAGTTGTTTTTGCTTACGCGCTTCAAGTTCTTCATCGCTTAATGCCAAGGTGATTTCACGTGTTGCAATATCAATGATAATCTTGTCGCCATTTTCAACATACGCAATGGCACCACCGCTTGCCGCTTCTGGCGATACGTGGCCAATAGATAAGCCTGATGTACCACCCGAAAAACGACCATCGGTGATCAATGCACACTTTTCAGCTAAGCCTTTTGATTTTAAGTAGCTCGTTGGGTACAGCATTTCTTGCATACCAGGGCCGCCTTTAGGACCTTCGTAACGAATAACAACGACATCACCCGCTTTTACTTCGTCGTTTAAAATACCTTCTACTGAATCATCTTGTGATTCGTACACCACTGCAGTTCCTTCAAAATGTAGCATTTCGTCAACTACGCCTGCGCTTTTAACAATACAACCATCAACCGCTAAGTTACCTGAAAGTACAGCTAAGCCGCCATCTTGTCTAAATGCGTGCTCAACACTACGAATACAACCATGTTCTCGGTCGTTATCACCTTCATCCCAACGGCACTCTTGGCTCATTGCTTTTGTAGTACGAATACCAGCAGGGCCAGCGCGGTAAAACTTTTGTGCTGCTTCGTTTGTAGGATCTGTCGCATCCCACTTTTTAACAAGCTCACCCATTGTCATACCCGCTACGTGGTTTACCGATAAATCAACTAAACCGGCTTTGCCTAGCTCACGCACAATTGCCATCATGCCGCCAGCGCGGTGAACATCTTCAATGTGATATTCTGGTGTTGCTGGGGCTACCTTACATAGAAACGGTGTTTTGCGAGATAGCTCATCAATGTGCGACATATCAAAATCTACGCCGGCTTCTTGTGCGGCTGCTAATAAATGCAATACAGTATTAGATGAACCACCCATAGCAATATCAACAACCATAGAGTTCATAAAGGCTGTTTTGTTAGCAATAGCGCGAGGCAGTACGTCTTGGTTATCTTTTTGGTAGTACTCACGACATAAATCAACAATGCGAGCACCCGCTTCTACATATAGCTGCTTACGATCTTTATGGGTTGCAAGCGTTGTACCGTTACCCGGTAGTGCAAGGCCAATAGCTTCTAATAAGCAGTTCATTGAGTTTGCAGTAAACATGCCTGAACACGACCCACAAGTAGGACATGCAGAGCGCTCTACTTGCTCTGAATCAGCATCACTTACCGACTCATCAGCGCCTTTAACCATGGCATCTACTAAATCTAATTTAATATCAATGTTAGCAAGTTTTGTTTTACCCGCTTCCATTGGTCCGCCCGATACAAAAATAACCGGTATGTTTAAGCGTAGCGCTGCAAGCATCATCCCTGGGGTAATTTTGTCACAGTTAGAAATACAGATCATCGCATCGGCGCAGTGGCCGTTAACCATGTACTCAACCGAGTCGGCAATTAAATCGCGAGAAGGCAGTGAGTAAAGCATACCGCCGTGGCCCATTGCGATACCGTCATCAATGGCGATGGTATTAAATTCTTTTGGCACACCGCCCGCTTGAGTGATTGTTTCAGCCATTAACTCACTAAGCTGATTAAGATGTACGTGCCCTGGTACAAATTGTGTAAACGAGTTAACTACAGCAATAATTGGTTTACCAAAGTCTGTGTCGGTCATGCCTGTTGCGCGCCATAATGCACGAGCGCCTGCGCGTTTACGTCCTTCAGTTGTTGTTGCACTTCTTAATTTAGCCATAGTTACCTCTGTTTTGCCGCTCTGTAAGCGGGCATTCCTCATTCTAAAAATTGGTGAGTAACTGTTATTCAATTACTCGTAAATTTGTATTGTTAGCAATTACACAGCTTGTTGCTGTAAATTTTGTAAAGTGATTTCTTTAACGTCCACCAGCTTATTTAACTGGCTTGTTAAAAGATGGATTGGTTTATCGCTGTCTACTGTCATTGCAACATTGTAGTGGCCATCATCCATATTGAGCTGAAAATGCGTAAGGTCAAAACCACGGTGACGCACTACACGTAAAAAACGCTCGACCGCTATACTTTGGCTCTTTAATGCAATAGTTAGGCTGTGTTTCATTGTGCTTTCTCCGTAATCATTTCGTCATTTGCAGCCCCTGGTGGTACAAGTGGCCATACGTTTTCTTTATCGTCTATGCAGGCATGTACTATGTACGGCCCTTTGCTGTTAACTAATGCTGTTATTGCATCATCAACTTGATTTGCATGTGTAATTGTTTGCCCAGGAATACCAAATACAGCGGCTAACTGAACAAAATCAGGGTTATCTGAAAGGTTTGTTTCAGAGTAACGTCCTTCAAAAAATAGCTCCTGCCATTGGCGAACCATACCTAAGCGTTGGTTATCTAATATTAGTATTTTTACTGGTAAATTGTTACGGCGAATAGTCGCAAGCTCTTGAATGTTCATCATGATTGAGCCATCACCCGACACCGTTATTACAAAATCGTCTGGGCGCGCTACTTGTGCACCTATGGCTGCAGGTAAACCAAAGCCCATTGTACCTGCACCACCACTACTTAAATGGTTGCTCGGGTGGCTAAATTTCATGTGTTGCGCTACCCACATTTGGTGCTGACCAACATCGCAGCACACTACGCCTGTTTTTGGCATACGCTGGCTTAATTGGTTCAATAAATACGGGGCAAATACTTTTTCGCCTGGGTAGTCGTAGCGCCACGCATGCTTTACGCTTAACTGCTTATTTGTATCGCACCATGCTTTAGGGGTTACAAAGCACTCAAGTGCCGGTAATGACGTTTTTAAGTCAGCAATTAATGAGGCTTTAGCTGGTTTACGTTTACCTACTTCAGCCGCGTCAATATCTAAGTGGATTACTTTTGCTTTGGCTGCAAATTTAGCTAAGTTACCTGTTACGCGGTCATCAAAGCGAGCGCCTATACACACTAATACATCGCACTCTTGCACTGCTATATTAGCGGCTTGTGTACCGTGCATGCCTAGCATACCTAAGTAATGTTCGTAATCTGGTAATACGCTGCCTAATGCCTTAAGTGTTGATACTGCTGGCATCTGTGTTTTATTTAAAAACTGCATTAACTCATTTTGTGCATCAGCGGCTTGCACGCCGCCGCCAACATATGCAACTGACTGCTTTGCTTCACTTAATAACTGATTGGCAATGGCAACTTGGTTTAAATCAAGTTGCGGTAAATATTCATCAGCGGCTAACCAAGGTTTAAAAGGCACTTGCGCCATTTGAATGTCTTTTGGAATATCAACAAGTACAGGACCTGGGCGACCACTTTGGGCTAAGTGCATGGCCTCTTGTAGTATTTCGGCTAAATCTTCTGCTCGCTCTACCATGTAACTGTGTTTTGTACACGAAAGCGACATACCAAGTACATCTACTTCTTGAAATGCATCTGAGCCAATGGCTGCAGTAGGTACTTGGCCGGTAATAGCTAACAATGGCACTGAGTCCATCATCGCATCGGCAAGTGCTGTTATTAAGTTAGTTGCCCCTGGGCCTGATGTTGCTAAACATACACCTAATTTACCTGTGCTGCGGGCATAACCTACAGCAGCAAAGCCAGCACCTTGCTCATGACGAGTAAGGTAATGTTTGACTGGCGCGCCATACAGCGCATCGTAAATTGGCATAATAGCTCCGCCTGGGTAGCCAAATACCTCTTTAACGCCGTGTTTGGCTAATAAATCGATTGTTAGTTCTGCGCCTGTCATTAATTAATCCTCATTCCTCAGTGACAACCCAATTAAATACTTACTTAAAACGTATAGCTAATACCAATCCGCAATAATACTTAATTATTTTTAGGGGGCTAAAAGTGTCGCTATCTGCGTTAAAAAATTCTCATTTAGAACAACTAAATAGCGAATTTTTTGCCTAGCTATCAACACGTTTATCTATCCTCAAAATAGATCACTTAATTAAGCGAATTGGTATAAAATTTTTAAAACTTTGTGCTTAAAACTAAAAAGCCCTCCGAACGGTTAAGTGCGGAGGGCTTTTTAATGCTTAAGTTTATAGCACTACGAAGCCCTCGCGGGAATAATCACCACGATAATAATCAGGACTAGGTTAAGTGCATTTGTAAGCATGTAATTAATACCAAATTGTGTTCAATTATTGCGAAACAATATTGTTCGCTCTATATATCTATTTGTACCGCGCTAAGCCTATTAAGTCAACACCAAACTCAATTCAATAAAAGTGTAAAAATTGATTTTTAATGGTTTTAAAATCCACAAAAAAACATAATTGAGAATTTTTTATGCTTTAAATTTAATCATATAAATTCGCTAGCCATATAATAACTATATGGGGTTTTATTAATTTTTGAGAATTACTAAAAATAAATTATATTTATTTTAGTCTCACTTTATATAACATGGTTTAGGTAACTAATTAGGATTGCTATGGCTATTTTAGGCAACAAAAATAAAAGGCTTAATATAGCACTGCCCATAATGAAAAATTAGGTTAGTATTTATGTAACTCAACAACGGATTTTAAGGACAAACCATGAAAGCAACACCTCGTATTAGTCACCTTTTTATTATGGTGCTGTTTACAGTACTTAGTTTTAATAGCCTTGCGGCACCGGCTTTATATAAAGTAGAAAAAAACGGCACTAGCTCATATTTGTTTGGCACAGTTCACGTAGGTGATGCCAGCATGAAAGGCTTACCAGAAAAAGTAACTAAGGCTATAGATCAAAGCGAGCAAGTTGTTGTTGAAGTAGATATTAGTAAACTCACGCCTTTGCAAATGCAGCAGCGTTCAATGCCCTTTATGATGCTTAAAGATGGCAAAACATTACAAACAGAGCTCTCAAAGCAAAACTACAGTAAACTTAAAGATTATTTTTCTAAAAAATCGATTGATATTGCCATGTTTAACGGCCTAAAACCTTGGGCTGTAATGGTGACGATGATGCAAATTGAGTTTCAAAATGCAGGTTTTTCTGACCAAACAGGCATAGACAAGCAAGTACTTGCTTACGCTAAAAAGCAAAATATCACAATTGGAGAGCTAGAAACGCTAGAGCAGCAACTGCAAATGTTTGATGGTATGGCACTATTAAGTAACGAAATGATTGAAGAAACGTTTGAGCAGCTTGCCGATATTAATACCTACTTCATTAAGCTAGTAAACGCATGGAAAAATGGCGATATGGATACGCTTACCGAGTACTACAATATGAGTTTTGACGAGAGTAATTACGGTGAAATAAGCGAGCAAGTTATGCTAGTTAATCGTAATGATAAATGGGTTGAGCAATTAGTGCCTCGCTTAACTAAAGAAAAGCTATTTATTGCAGTAGGCGCACTGCACTTACCAGAGCAACATGGTTTAATAAAGCAGTTAAAAGATAAAGGTTTTAGCGTTACTCGCCTTTAAATCATAATCTTAAAGGCTAGGCGTATTATGCTTAGCCTTCTGCTTTAATGCTTAACACTTAATGAAAGTCTTCCATTTTTAAGTAATTCTCTATTCCCTTAATTTTGTCTGCTGCGTGATGATTGACATAAATCACAGTACTTGTTTTCGCCGCGCATACTTTCTCGATTAATACTAACACCCGCTGCCTATTCGCTTCATCTAGCCCTAAGCAAGGCTCATCTAAAATAAGTAATGTGGGGTGCTTTATCATCGCGCGTACAATTAATAACATACGCTGATCCCCATAAGATAACTGAGTAAATGAGGTGTTTTGCTTATCACTTAAACCTATTAATGCAAGCCACTGCTTGGCGATATTTACTTGTGAATCACTCGGTTTTTGATATAAACCAATGCTGTCATAAAATCCTGAAATAGCAGTATTAAGCGCCGAAATACTTACTCGGAAATCCATATGAAGTGCATTTGATATAAAACCAATGTGCTGTTTTATATCCCAAATACTTTCACCCGTACCCCGTTTAAACCCAAACACTTCAATGTCATTATTATAACATTGAGGGTTGTCACCTGTTATTAAGTTTAATAAGCATGTTTTACCTGAGCCATTTGCTCCACTTAGTTGCCAATGCTGATGCTTTTTTATAGTCCAGCTTAAGTTTTTAAATACAGTTACATCACTATAACTAACTTTAGCATTATTTAATTTAACTAAAGTCTCGCCTGCAAATAGCGATTGTAACTGTGTGCTATCGGGTTTTGGTACACTTAATGTAGTGTGCTCTAAATGCAGTAATTTTAGTAAGCCGTTTAACTGTTCAACACTTGGGTTAGCTAATGTATGGATTAAGCACCCTTGGCTAACATAACCATAATGAGAAATAAAAGCAGGGATTTCATCCAGACGGTTTAAGACAAAAACAAAAGTAATTATTTTACTAAGATCTACTAGTATTTGATTAAGCTGAAGGCACGAATCCGCATCAAGTCCATCAAAAGGCTCATCAAGCACCACTAAGTCATAGCTTGAACTAAGCGCATTAATGAGTAATAACTTGCGGGTTTCACCGGTTGATAGGTCTCTAAAGCGCCTGTTTAGTAGCGTATCAAATTTAAAAAGCTCAATAAGCTGAGTTAAAAGGCTGCTGTGTTGGTTTTGCGAGGTAAATATAAGATCTTTTACTAGGCTTTGCTTTTCATGCTCTAACTCATTTGCTAGTAATTGCTTTTGGGAATCAGATGAGACCAACATCAAGTTGTCAATATTACTTAACCGTTTGCCACTCTCACACTTTGCGTCGCCTATTAAGGTAGCCGTTAACGCTGATTTACCTGCGCCATTCCCGCCTAATAATAGCCAATGTTCTCCCAAATTAACTTGCCAATTTAAAGTACTAATATTGTAACGGCTTTTACCCTGCCCTTTTAAGTAACCATTAAATTGCTGAAGCGTAATTGACTGCACGTGCGTTTCCGAGTAAACAATAAAACAACAACTTAACGCATATTTAAAGTACTTAGCAAGTACCTTCACTGCAAGTGAAATTAATTTCACGTATGCTATTTAAAGCATCCTCAATTGCTTGTTGGCTGATAGGTTTATGGATATGAAAATTAGCTCCATTTTTATAAACTTGCTCCATATCATCATCTGAGGTATTTGCTGTTACGGCTATAATTGGCATGGTTTTATTAAGTTCAGAACGTATTATTTTTATTGCTTCAAATCCATCCATCACTGGCATATTTAAATCCATAAAAATAATATCGTATTCATTTTTGCTCACCATATCACACGCTATTTCTCCATTTACGGCGCACTCGTAGCTTAAATTTAAAAGAGTAAGTATACGGTTAAGCAACAAAGTATTAAGTGGGTTATCCTCAACAACTAAGCATGTTAGATTGCTGTTTATTGTGTGCTCTACAAGCGCTTCTTTATGACTTATTATTGGTAAGCTTAGGGTTACTGTAGCGCCATGCGTTTCGTTGTTTTTAAAGCTTATTGCGCCATGAAGCGCCTTAACTACATACTGTACCCGGGTAAGTCCGGTTCTTAATCCTTGAAAGTGGTTACTCTGTTTAAACGAATCAAACTCAAGATCAGCAATTACCTGTGAAAAACCACAACCTGTGTCTTTCACAGTTAAACAAAACTCATTATTTAAAAGCTTTGCAGATACATTAATCTCACCTTGAGCTGTAAATTTAATCGCGTTACTCATCAATTCAGTAAACATATGCTGCAAGCGCTGGTGATCTAATTTACAAATACAATTTAACGATTCATCTAAATGACTAGTTAACTTTATACCTTTTTGCTTACATGCATATTTATAAGCTATCACTACTTTATTGCACGACTCTAATAGGTTTTCATCTTTTAAATGGGGCACCCACTTCCCTGCACTTAGAGCTTGCAGGTCTTGTAACTCATCAAGCATGGATATTAATCTGAGGGAGCAATATTTTGCCTGTGTTTTAATACTTTCTTGCTCAGGGGTTATCTCTAGTGCTTCTATAGATGTGATAAGGCCTTGTAAAGGTGTTCTAAATTCGTGACTAGCTCTGGCAATAAAATGCTCTTTATTTTGGCTAATTTGCTGTACAAAATCTTTTTGTTTTTGTAATTCTAACAGCGTACTTGTTACTTCTTTCTCCATTGGCATAAAAACAAATCTTAGCTCAATTAGCAGTAATATCATGGCTAATAGCCAACATAATATTTCTAAATTAGAAACCCAGTTAACCTTACTGAGCGCACTTTGCTCATATAAACTAACTGCCTTATCGAGGTTTAATAAAAGCGCTTCTACCTCTTCGATAGAAAAAACTGACTGTTTTACTTCCCCCTTTTGGTATAACAACTTCTCTGCTTCTAATATGTATTGTGTAACGCTTTTATCTAGCTGTATTGGCTCATATAGGTATAACTTTATAAGCTCAGGCGTTAAATATTTATACTCCCCGTTAGGGCTTTGAGCTAATAATTGTTGATGAGCAGATTTAAATACATTTAAGGATTTTTTTAGAGATTGAGTATGTAATGCAGAGTAGTTATTCGTATTAAGTATAGTATTACTATGCCAGGCTATTTTTTGCGAAAGCATCCTTTGCTTACCTGCAATATTAATAATTTTAGCATCGTACTTTTGAACCGAAATACTTAATTGGAGTAATAATGCAGAACCACTGATCAAAAGCGCAATAGCTAATAACGCCCATCGGTATCGCTTTCTAACACTTTTAATAATATTGAACATGTAAGGACCTGTTTTTTTATTTAAGTGTAGCCTAATTTTATGAAACGCAAAATCAGTAAGAGTAATACCATTTATATGATTAAGTAAGCTATGTTTAGACAAGAAAACTATGACAATAAAAACCCAGCAAAAGCTGGGTTTTATAAAGTTAAACGTTATCTATTTTCTAATCGGTTGTAATCAAACATTCCATGTTCTATACCACGATACTCTTTTGCCACAGAGTGTAAAATGTCGCTGTATTGCCAAAACTGTGGGTGAGTGCGGCGTATTCCAAATTTACTTTTTAAAGCACGATAATCAGCTTCAATTTGCATCATTGGCAACTGCTCGGCAAATGCATTAACTTGTTGCTCGTTATTTAAATACCAAATAGCAGCAGGGTAATCACCTATAAAGCCAGGCACTATTGTAGCTGTATCTTCATCATAGGCTCGTTGGCCGTTTTCATTTAATAAACTCGATATATTATAGTGCGCATTATGATGGATGATTGTATAACCTTTATGGCTATTATCAGCTTGCTTAACAAGTACAAAAGAAATTTGAGGTAATAAATTAACCGCTTCTGCAGACATATTATTTATTGCACTTAACGGCTCTGGCACTTTAGTGTAATCGTACCTTTCACTTAGTACAGGCGCTAAAGTCTCCTTCATTAAAGTGTATAACTCGTGCTGTGGGTTATCGGTTTTATACTCAATACCGCTTGGCTGGCTAAATTCGCGATTATTTTTAAAGAACTTAGATAAATCTGGTGGTGAGTTACGATACCACTGTTTTTTAATTTGATTACGCTTTGCCTCTGGCAGCAACGATAAAAAGTTTTGCTCGCCCTCTAAACGTAAAAAATCCATATATAAGCGTGTCACTAATTGATGACCAATATTTCCGTACACATCAAAACCGGCTACAAGTAAGTAGTGAATACGCTCAAATAAAGCATAATCAAGTATCCAAGTTGTTTTAGGTTCTTGCCCTATAAAACCTTTAACCACAGTAGCACTGTCAAAATGACGAAAAATAGTCAGTGCTGCATTTTTATTATGTCCATCACCTTTCCAAAGCAAATCGGTTGTAAGATGCTCGCCACCTTTAAACATGTCGTTTGCAAGCTCAACTTTAGCCTGTAAATATTTTTTCTCACGTACTGAATATTTAACCCAGCTAGAGATAGGCAATGCATTACTTTCTTCAGCAGCAGGAAGCTCTAGAGCATCTTCATGTTGTACAAGCATTTCCCCTACAGCGGGTGTAGCAACTTTATCAGGGTCAGCAAAGGCTACCCAAAAATGATCATTAATTACGTTTAGCGCAATCTGACCACGACAAACAGGCCCTTTTATAAAACCCATAATAATAAGTTCAGCTTCATCAAGCATAAACTGATACTTAGAATTAATAGGAATTACTTCAAATGTTTTAAATGGATTTGAAGCCGACTGAGCTTTATAACTCGGCATTTTAGTTACGGTGTAATCAGGCGCAATAAACTGCTCATATAAACGCAGTAACTTAGCTTCATTAAGCTCAAGTGGTAAATGTGTTTTAGAAAGAATAGTTGAGCGTTCTTGCATAAAACGATAATAAACACGGCTAACTTTAGGATCATCATATGGGCGGCGCGTGTTGATTAGCTTTATTTCCTCACCAGGAGGAGTACTTGAACGCACAAGTTTAAAAAAGCTTTTTGGGGTTTCGGGAGTAAAATAAATGTGCGCTAAAAACCAATGTTCATATATATAACGAGCGGATAACTGATACTTTAAACTATCTTGATTTAAAAATGCTTCCCAGCCTTTTATTTTGTTTAGATCAAATTGGCTAGGCGGCTTAAGGTGCGACATTTTACCGCCATCTTTAAGCCAGTTTTGTAAATGATTAAACTCTTCCCGCGAAACTCCCGGTAAACCATAAGGCATACCAGCATGGGGTTGCTCATCCGCAAGTCGATCAAATTCGCCCATTGTGGCACACGTTTGTGAGCGACTAAGTGAAAAATCAAACTCATCATCTAAGACTTCATTAGCAGGTAATTCATGGCTTTGCTTTAATACCAAACTATTAAATAGCACGCTACCAGCTAAGTTAGCCTCTTCTGTTTGAGCGCGCTCATTAAGCACAGGCGTAAAGTTTTTCTCGCGCCATTGCTTAGTATCAGTGGCATCAAATAACAAACGGCTCGGTGTAGTGGCAAGTAAACGTGTTCCATCATAAACAAGATCTTTGCTTAGCCCACGGTCAATACCCTCAGGCGATGAAAGCTTCAATTGACAAGGCGCATCATAACAGCCATGACATACAACACAGCGAGTATCGAGTACTGGTTTTACATTTTGTAAAAAATCAGCCCCGGCACCCGTGGTATGTGGAACAATACGTTCCTGTGTTTGCTCTGCACCAAATACATTATCGTAATGAGCATTGCCTAAATATGCACACCCACTCAAAATAATCAGTACTATGGCACTTATTAGAATTTTTTTCATTCTAAGTCCTCATCACCTAAGTCAAATGTTGGCATCATATCCATTTGTGGAGATACAAATGTTTGTTGCTCTGAGGTATTTAGTACCACACTCAATAAAGGTCCATGAGTTAAAGTAATTTGCGCATCGTGCTCTTGTTCTATAATCGCCAAGTACACCGAATCTGTAATTAATAGTTGGTAATTACTCAGCGTAATAGCAACACTGCTACCTTCGCTCGGGTTTTGGCAAATTTGAGTTAGTAACTCATCATTTAACGCAATAGAAATTTCAAAATCAGGGTGCTCTAAATCTCTTTCACTCAAAGTTTCATCAAGAAGAAATAAAGGAAGGGTTAAGTTGCTATCTTGTTCAATTTCCATTGTGCTCTCAGTGCTACTAACTATTTAATTGTGTGCATTATAGCAAGAAAAATTGAACAATAATTCATAATGGATAGTCAAATAATGTGGGGAACTTAGTCGCTGGTATTAAATAATATTATCTTTAATACCAGAATATATTTACGCTAATGAACTACTAAGCATATCTGGCTGTATTACCGAAAATACAGCACCCTGAGGATCACAGATAACACTAAATCGGCCAACGTCAGGAACATCTGTAGCAGGTACACACACTTGCCCGCCAAGCTCTACAGCTTTTTTAATAGCCGTATCGCAATTCTCAACTGCAAAATAGATCATCCAATGAGCAGGAATATCTGCCGGCCACTCTTTTGTCATTTCAAGCATGCCTGCGATAGGTTTACCATTAACTAAAAACAATGTGTATTGCATATTATCCATTGGCTTTGTTTCACTTTGCCAACCCAGCAAAGAACAGTAAAAATCTTTACTTACTTTAGTATCTCGCGTTGCCATCTCATACCAATATGGCGTGTTTAACTCTTCAACACGTTTACACCCTTTATGCGCATTCCCTTGCCACAGAGCAACAGTTGCTCCACCAGGATCTTTTATCATTAATATTCTGCCAGCATCCATTACATCATGAGGACCCGCAATAATTTCAGCACCAAGGCTTTGTGCTTTTAAAGCACATTCATCAACATTATCTACAGTAATATATGCTAACCAATAACTCGGAACACCCGCAGTAACCTGTTCTTGATCCATTTCATACATTGCTGCAATATCATCACCTTGTTTTTGCAGCATGGTGTAATATAAATTTTCTCCAATTGGCTGGTCATCATATCCCCAATTAAATAATGAAGTATAAAATGCTTTACCATCTTTCCAGTTATGAGAGCAAAGCTCAGACCAGCAAAAAGTACCATGCAGATAATTTTCAATTTTACTCATTATAAATCCCTTATTATTCTAATCTTATATATCTGAGTTCTGTACTCTATTTGTAAATTTATAAAGTAACAGTTATTAGATTTAGACTAGAGCAATAATTGTTCTGAGTCGATAAAAAGAAATACATGCCAGTAAGGTTTAAATAACATACTTAAAAAGCTATTTTATGATGCCAAGGCTAACGCCTAATCTACTCACTTTTGATTACCAACAGCCGTAGAGAGTTACAGTAAAATGTTACTGTCTTGGCCGACTGCGATATTGCGTGACTTTGGTATAATTAAAAATGCTTTTAGCGTCGGGAGTCGCTACGCACGACCTACGTGATGGGTATGGATGTTAATTGCGCGAATTTTACTTTTCTGCAGACGTAAAAAAGCCCGACTATTTCTAGTCGGGCTCTCTACAATTTGAAGCCTGGTGATGTCGTAGTGCCCACAGCGCTCGAGAGCCACATAGCCAATGCGACACTATCTTTGTGTCGCGATATGAGTGTGTGTTAATTGCGCACATTTTACTTTTCTGCAGACGTAAAAAAGCCCGACTATTGCTAGTCGGGCTTTCTACAATTTGAAGCCTGGTAATGTCCTACTTTCACATAGCAAATGCTACACTATCATCGGCGCTGTTTCGTTTCACTACTGAGTTCGGCATGGAGTCAGGTGGGTCCAAAACGCTATTGTCACCAAGCAAATTAGGTGCAAAGGATTAATGACAAGCACGTAGTGCTTCTTTTTCCTTTGCGCAAGGTGCCTCTACTTTAACGCTACGCGCTAAGAGTCACCTCATAAATTTGAAAAATATCTGATAATATTTTTTAAGTTTCTAAGTAATATCTACTTTAGTTATTAACTTCTGTCGCTTCACTGTCACAAAACGCGTTTGGCGTTGTATGGTTAAGCCTCACGGGTAATTAGTACAAGTTAGCTTAATGGCTCACACCACTTCCACATCTTGCCTATCAACGTTGTAGTCTTCAACGGCCCTTC
>Ga0207878_100106_pt1 | contig 95211 bp, 88 predicted proteins | sample LinPmetageLP41_FD_184053 | JGI IMG/M metagenome (GOLD analysis project Ga0207878, IMG submission 184053) | Marine viral communities from the Pacific Ocean - LP-41 (SPAdes) | ecosystem: Environmental > Aquatic > Marine > Oceanic | place: Pacific Ocean | collected 2010-08-27
CACCAGTGTGCTGGAGGGCATGAACAACCGGATCAAGGTCATCAAACGGATGGCCTACGGGTACCGCGACACGGCGTACTTCTTCCTGAAGATCCGTGCCGCCTTTCCCGGCAAAGTGCGATGAACCTAACGTTATGGGTCCTCATCATGGGTCGTGACGTGGCGTGAAAGCCGCAGCCGCCGATGACGTAGCAGCTGGACAGCCAAGGGCCCAGCGGGTAGGATGGCCGCGCCGTTTGCGGGCAGATTCCTGGCCACCCTGGCCATCACCGCGATTCGGCATGACATCTCCGTCATACGCGCCCATAGCTCAGTTGGATAGAGTACTGCCCTCCGAAGGCAGGGGTCGCAGGTTCGAATCCTGCTGGGCGCGCCAAAGATCTCTGAAAACCGCCGTTACGACGCTCGTCGGACGGCGGTTTTTCTTTGTCTGTCGTTCCGGTCCCTGGGCTGGGATTTTGCGGTCTGACGAGCAATACGCAGAGTGTGAATGACAAAGCCATTCATATGGCGGATAATAGCTATAAATCGCCATTTGGCTGGGAGGGGTTATGGCTTTCGCTGAGATGTCACAGGGACAACGTCGAGACATGAGCGCTGCCGCCATGCGGACCTATCCCAACATCATCAGGGATTGGCGCCTGAAAGAGCAGGAAGCGGCGCTGCTTCTGGGTACAACCGATACAACCTATCGCCGATGGAAGAATGCGCCCGATAGAGCCACGCTGGATGTCAATCAACTCGAGCGCATGTCTCTGCTCCTGGGAATCTACAAGTCATTACAGATTTTGCTACCTAGAAGCGATGCGGCGGATAGTTGGCTGCGCCGGCCTAACCAGAATCCGCTTTTTGCTGGCCAGGCACCGCTGGAACGCCTTCGCAGTGGGTTGGTTTCCGATCTGTATGTCATACGTCAGTATCTCGATGCGACTCGGGGCGGCGGTTACGCATGACTTTCCCGCTGACAGCCGTCCAATGGCGGCCCAGCTTCCGGGTCGTTCCCTCGCGATTCCCGCCGATAGACCTGTTCGAGAGGGTGGCCGCATCCGATGACTGGGATCTTCTCAATCGGCTCGAGGGCGAGACCTCCGCCCGCCTGCGCGAAGAAGCCGGTGCCATCCACATGGTCCGGGAAGAAGATCGCCGCTACGGCCCCGGCTGGACACCCGTTATGGCGGCTTTCTGCTATTTCAACGATCAGGGTTCGCGCTTCAGCGATGGCACGTTCGGGGTCTACTATTGCGCCTTGAACGAGGCCACGGCCATTGCCGAGACGCGCTACCACGCTGAGAGATTCATGCGTGACTCCAACGAGCCGCCCATGCAGCTCCAACAGCGCGTTTACCTGTCCGATCTGGCCGGCGATCTTCACGATCTACGAGATAACGCCGACGCCGATCGACTACTGTCTCCGGACGAATGGGGAGCAGGGCAGGCTTTTGGACGGCAAGTCTGGGAGGCTCACTCGGATGGCATCGTCTATCCAAGCGTAAGAGCTCCCAATGGTGAGTGCGCGGCGGTGTTACGCCCTCCTGTGATGTCTGCCACGCGGCAAGGTCGCCATCTCGGGTATGAGTGGGATGGAAAGAAGATTCGCCACGTGCTCGAACTCAGCTTGATTGAACAGAATTAGATCCAGCCATCGTTTTCGGCCGTCAGATCTCCACCCTCGTCGCCGGTGTTCTTTACGCCCTTGGGTTCGATTCGCACTACCTTGAACTGGTAGCCGTTCATCTCGGCAATGACGCGGGGCGACCATAGCTCGCCAATCGAGGCACTTTCTAACTATTGCGATGGGTTACCGACTAGAGAAAACGCTATGGCGGACAACTCCTTCTCGGCGCAGCAGCTCTCTCAGCGCTTGGCACTAACCTCCTGGTGGCGGCGTGCGCTACGCGTCGTGCTAGTGCTAGGCACAATGGTGATCTGGCTGCGGCTGGTCGGACGTAGCTATCTCTGCCCGTGTGGTGTGGTGGTGTTCTGGCAGGGAGAACTTGATCCCGCCCAGAACTCGCAGCAGTTCGCTGACTGGTATTCCTTTTTGCATGTCATGTACGGCTTCGGGCTGCTCGTTTTCGCCAATGTCATGCGGCCGCACTGGTCGATTGGTGCCAAGGCATTGATGGCGCTGGCCAGCAGCGCGATTTGGGAAATGGTAGAAAACACCCCCTTTGTCGTCGATCTCTTTAAGCATTCGCCTCACGCGCCCACGTACTGGGGCGACAGCGTGCTTAACTCAATGGGAGATACCCTTTTCGTCATGATCGGCTTTGGTCTGGCGGCGCGCTTGCCCCTATGGGCGGTGACAATACTGGCTATCACACTTGAGCTTGCCGTCTCCGTTGCGATCAACGATGGCATGGTATTAGCGACGCTTAGGCTGCTTGGTATACCCGTATCACTAGAAATATGAAGGCCGGTGCCGTCTAGCGACATCCAGCCGGCCCACTGTCAGGTAGCGGTAGCGACAGGAGCTGAAAAGGTGCCGAAAAGGGACCGAATCTCGTCGGCTCAATGAGCGCTCCCTGGGCTGAAATGCTCCGGTTATCTTTCATGATGACAGCCACAAAAAAGGGCCCGAAGGCCCTTGTGTTCACTACCGGCTAGCGTCGATCAGTCGATACTGGCAAAGCTCATTTCGACATTGCCGCGGTCGTTGCTGCCGTTCTGAGTAGCGTGCTGCAACGCTTGGCCAGCGGCGGCGCTTTGGCCTTCACCGATCAAGTCATTGCGAGACGTCTGTACGTTGGTGCTCAACTGAGTGGACTCGGCAACGTTCTGCAGTGCCCGGTCGGCTGCAGCGCTATGGCCACCGATGACGGTATCGACGCTGTAGCGAGTCGGCAGCGCGTGATACTGCGCGGTCTGCTCGATGTTGAGCGCTTCGCTCTGCTGGTCGAAGTGACGCTCGGCCACGAGGCTGTTGGCCTGGGCGACGGTGGGCAGAGCGACAGCGATTGCGATAGCGGCGAGAATGCGAGTTTTCATGGTGTTGCCTCCAATAATCATCTGTTTTTGGCAGTGGGCGCTTGGCCTCAACCTGTGACGTCATTATCGGTTGATTTTAGTTAGAAGGCTAATCAAACAAAGTGAAATAGACTATTGCTGGAAATGATATTGGCGGGAGAGTCTGAGTATTTTCAATTTGATAGCCGATAACACCCACAAGGGAGCCATTGGCTCCCTTGTGGGTCTAGCGCTGTGACTGTGTTGAAAGGCGAAGCCTTACAGGCTGGCGAAGTTCACTTCGACATTGCCTTTGGCATTGCTGACGGTTTGCGTGGCGTTCTGCAGCGCCTGGGCGGCGGCGGCGCTCTGGCCTTCACCGATCAGGCTGTTGTGAGACGGCTGTACGTCAGTGCTCAGTTGGGTGGACTCGGCCACGTTCTTCAGAGACTGATCGGCAGCGGTGCTGTGACCACCGTCGGTGGTGTCGACGCTGTAGCGAGTCGGCAGCGCGTGGTACTGCGCGGTCTGTTCGATATTGAGCGCTTCGCTCTGCTGATCGAAATGACGCTCGGTCGCGAGGCTGTTGGCCTGAGCGACGGTGGGCAGTGCGACGGCGACTGCGATGGCTGCGAGAATGCGTGTTTTCATGGTGTTACCTCCAATAATGTCTTTTTTTAATGGCCTTTCGGCCTCAACCTGTGACGACATTATGGGAGCCAACTCTTTAGGCTGCTAATCACGCATAGTGAATTCGACTATCGATGGGATTGATACGAAGGTCTAAGTCATGCGAGACCGCTGGAGTGTAAACCTTCTTTCCGCTGCGGGGAAAATCCCCTCCGGTTCAGCATTCGCTCCACCCGGTTCGAACGGGCTTGCGGGTCGCTTTGCTCCCCACCGCCTCGCCCGCCATAATAGCGCTATCTCACTCATCGCTTGCCAGCCAGAGAATCTCCTATGACCCGCACGCCCCGGGATAATGCTCCCACCGAATCGTCACGCGCTGCCGAGCCACAGGTCAACGTGGGTGATGTCGCTTATCTACGGGTGGTCAAGGTCAACGATATTGGCGCCTTTCTGAACTGGGGGCGGCCCAAGGATCTGTTGTTGCCGTTCGGTGAGCAGCGCTTTCGCCCGGATGAAGGCAAGCGAGTGATGGTGATGATCTACGTCGATGACCGCATGCGTCCAGTAGCCAGCATGAAGCTCGATCGCTTCCTGCAGGATGAATCGGAGGGCTTGAAGGCGGGCGACCGGGTATCGCTGACCATCGCCGATCTCACCGATCTGGGGGCCAAGGCGGTGGTCAACAGTCGCTTCTGGGGTCTGTTGTATCACGACGACATGTCGCGCCCGCTGCGCCGGGGCGATCGCATGGAGGGCTATGTCCGCCGTGTGCGCGACGACGCTCGCCTGGATCTCTCGCTGTTGCCGCCGGGGCAGGCGCGTCTGGATGTGGTAGGGGACAAGGTACTGGCTGCGCTGACCGCGAATGACGGCTTTCTGGCGCTCGGCGACAAGAGCCCGGCCGACGCCATCAAGGCGCGCCTCGGCGTCAGCAAGAATGCCTTCAAGCAGGCCATCGGCCGTCTCTATAAACAGCGCCGGATCACCATCGAAGACGATGGTATCCGGCTGATAGACGGCGAGTAGTTGACGCTCGTTCTTTATACCCAGTACCTGCCCTATCCTCTATCACATGCTGCCGGTCACATGCGGTAGGCGCGGTACCAGCCGAGCCCGGCCTCCGTGTCGCCGCGCGGCTTGTATTCACAGCCCAGCCAGCCGTCATAGCCGGATTGGTCGAGTTCGGCGAACAGCCACGCATAGTTGACCTCGCCGGTATCCGGTTCGTGCCGCTCGGGCACGCCGGCGATCTGGATGTGGCCCACGCCATCGCGGTAGCGCTCGAAGGTCTTCCAGATATCCCCATCCATGATCTGGGTATGGTAGAAGTCCATCTGCACCTTGACGTTGGGCTCGTTCAGCTCTTTAAGGATCGCGTGGCCGTCAGCCTGATGGTTGAGAAAGTAGCCCGGCATGTCGCGGGTATTGATCGGCTCGATCAGCAGCGTCAGGTCATGCTCGGCAAGCTTTCGCGCGGCGAAGCGCAGATTTTCCAGATAAATCTGATGGTTAGTGGAGAATGTTTCACGGGAAACATTATCGGATGCTGATTCCGGCGCAGACTCCCGTACTAATCCGGCCATGGCGTGCAGGCGCGGGCAGTTCAACGCCTTGGCATAGCGAATGGCGGTATCGACGCTAGTGCGGAACTCCGCTTCGCGCCCGGGCAGGGCGGCCAACCCGCGCTCGCCGGCAGCCCAGTCGCCCGGTGGCAGATTGAACAGCACCTGCTCGAGCCCGTGGCGTTTCAGCTCGGCGGCGATCGCTTCGGGTTCGAAGTCATACGGGAACAGGAACTCGACCCCCCCGAAGCCGTTAGCGGCGGTCTTGGCGAAGCGCTCCATAAACGGTACTTCGTTAAACATCATGCTGAGATTGGCGGCGAAGCGCGGCATGGCCTGAATTCCTCGGTTATCCGGTTGACGATATGGGCAGACGAGCGTTTACCACTGGGCGCCAAACGCATCGCGCAACTCGTCGATCTCTTTGTCGTTCAGCGTGCGCACATCGTGCTGGCGCAGCAGCAGATAGAGCTTGGCGGTTTCTTCCAGCTCCTCGATGGCGTTGCGTGCCGCTTCCAGCGTCTTGCCGGCTACCACCGGGCCGTGATTGGCCAGCAGCACCGCCGCATGATCGGCGGCATAGTCGCGTACGGCGTCACCCAGCGCGGCGTCACCGGGGCGATAGTAGGGCACCAAGGGCAGGCGGCCGACGCGCATCACGAAGTAGGGCGTGATCGGCGGCAGACAGGAGTGTTCGTCGAGCCCGTTGAGACACGACACCGCCGCCGAATGGGTGGCGTGAAGATGGATGATGCCGCCGGTATCCGGGCGCTGCTCGTAGAAGGCTCGGTGCAGAAACGACTCCTTGGTCGGCGGCTTGCCGGCCAGCAGATTGCCGTCCCAGTCGAGTTTGGAGATTTCCGCCGGGTCCAGGGCGCCGAGACTGGCGTTGGTCGGTGTCATCAGCCAGCCGTCTTCGAGCTTGGCGCTGATGTTGCCGGAGGTGCCCGGTGCCATGCCCAGATTGCGAAACGATCGGCCGATCTCGGCGATCTCTTCGCGTAGGCGGCTTTCGGTCGAGGATGTCGAGGTATGGATCGCGGTCATGGCATCAGTTTCCAGGCTTTGGTCATGAAATCAGGGGCACCGAAGTTGCCCGACTTGAGCGCCAGCGCCAGCGGTTCTTCGGTACCCAGGGTCGTCGTCCACGGCACGCCGGGGTCGATGCTGTCGCCGATCCGCAGCCCCTGAACGTCGAGCGCGCTGACCACGGCGCCGGAGGTCTCGCCCCCGGCGACCAGCAATCGGCGCACGCCGAGACGACCGACCAGCTCGCTGGCGATCTCGGCCATGGCGCGCTCGACCAGCTCGCCGGCTTGCTGCACGCCGAGCCGCTGCTGCGCCCGGCGGACTTCGTCGGGCGAGGCGCTGGCGTAGATCAGCACCGGGCCGGGCTCGTTCCGGTTTCCGGTACCGCCCTTGAAATGCTCCTCGGCATGCGCCAACGCGGCATCGACGACGCCTTGATAGTCATCGTCCAGCGCCTGGGCATCGAGGTGAACGCTCGGCATGTGCTGCCGGGCGTGTTCGATCTGGGCCAGCGTGGCCCGCGAGCAACTGCCGCTCAGTACGGCTTCGCGTCCGGCAATCGAGTCGAGCCGCGCCGCATCCTGCTGATGGTCGAGCCGTTCGGCGACATTGGCTGGCAGCCCCAGCGCCAGGCCGGAACCCGCCGTTACCAGCGGCAGATCGCGGCAGGCGCGGGCCAGCACGAACAGATCGTCGTTATCGATGGCATCGCAGATCGCGATACCGACGCCTTCGGCCTTGAGCGTGTCGATGCGCGCGGCGACGGCAGCATCGCCTTGGCGCAGCGTGGCGTAGTCGATCAGCCCCACGTTGCGCGTCGTCTGCGCGTCGAGCACGCGGACCAGATTGGCATCGGTCATCGGCGTGAGCGGATGATCCTGCATGCCGCTTTCGTTGAGAGGGACGCCGTTAGCGAACAGATAGCCATTGAACACGCTGCGGCGATTGGCCGGTAGTGCCGGGCAGGCAACGGTGAAGTCGGTATCCAGCGCCTCCATCAGCGCCTCGGTAACCGGACCGATATTGCCGGCCGGCGTCGAATCGAAGGTGGAGCAGTACTTGAAGTAGAACTGCTCGCAGCCTTGTTCGCGCAACCAGTCGAGCGCCTGGATCGACTGTTCGATGGCGTCCTTGGCGGGGATGGTGCGCGATTTCAGCGCCACGACCACGGCGTCCACGCCCGCCTCCAGCGGCGTCTCGGGGATGCCGATAGTCTGCAGCGTACGCATGCCGGCGCTGACCAGCTGGCTGGCCAGATCGGTGGCGCCGGTGAAGTCATCGGCGATACAGCCGAGAATCGGTCCTGAAGGAGTATCCGCCATCGCTCAAGCACCTCCGTGATCGTTGGGGCCGCCGTCTCCGAATCCGGCATCGTTGGCGGCCGTGCCGGGAAGCGTAATACCCGGATAGACCTTGACCACGGCGATGTCGTCCTCGCGACCGAGCCCTTGCGCCGCGGCAAGCGTGAACTGGCTCAGCGCCTGGGCGGTGAGTGGCAGCGGGAATTTGTCGCGGTGGGCGGTATCGTGAACGATGCCGAGATCCTTGACGAAGATATCCACCGCCGAATGCGGCGTGTAATCCCCGGCCAGAATGTGCGGCACCCGGTTCTCGAACATCCACGAGTTACCGGCGCTCTGGGTGATCACTTCGTATAACGTCTGCGGATCGCAGCCGCCGCGAATGCCGTAGGCCATCGCTTCGGCGGCGGCGGCGATGTGTACCCCGGCGAGTAGCTGGTTGACCAGCTTGACCTGCGAACCCTGACCCAGTCCGTCTCCCAGGCGGAAGACTTTGGCGGCGAGAGCGTCGAGCACGCCTTCGGCGCGCTCGAAAAGCGCCGCCGAGCCAGAAGCCATGATCGTCAATTGGCCCTGAGCGGCCTTGACCGAACCGCCCGAGATTGGCGCGTCGAGCAGGTGGATACCGTGGGCAGCGAGATCGGTGCCCAGCGCCTGTACGGCATCCGGCGCGCAGGTCGCGCAGGAGATCACCAGGCTATCCGGCTTCAGCCCCGGCAGCAGCCCGCCGTCGCCGAACAGCACCGCTCGGGTCTGTTCGGCGTTGACCACCACGGTCAGCACGATCTCGACCTCGGCGGCCATTTCGGCGGGTGTCGCCACCGTATGGCCGCCGGCCTCGGCAAAACTCGCCCGCGCTTCCTCGCGCAGATCGCAGCCCCAGGTCTCGAAGCCGGCGCGCACCAGCGACGTGGCCATGCCCATCCCCATCGAGCCCAGCCCGATGACCCCGACGCGCGGTCGTTGTGTCGTACTCATCGTGAATTGTCTCCCGTGTGTTCTGGCGATTCCGGTACCGAAGACGCGGCGGCTACCGACCCGCGCTGCGCTTCCACGCGCTCGAGCAGATCGGTAGGTGCCTGACGTAGACGCGTTTCGGCGTGTTCCAGATGGATGGCGGCGGCGTGGGCGGCGGATTCGGCATCGCCTGCGGCAATGGCGTCAAGAATGGCCTGATGCTCGCCGACCACCTGCAGCATGAAGGTCTCGCGCAGCGACTCGTTGGTGCGAGTCACGCGGATCGCGTGATGCAGAAAGCGGTTGTAGAAGTCGAGCACGGCGGTGAAATGCGTGTTGTTGGCCGCTTCGGCGATGGTGCGATGAAAGGCGAGATCCTGATCGACCCCGGAAAGCCCCGCTTCGACCGCTTCGTCGATATCGACCATCGCATTGCGAATCCGCCGCAGCTGAGAGGGCGTGCGGCGTTCGGCGGCGAGCCGGGCGGCTTCCACCTCCAGCGGCCGACGCAGTTCCAGCACCTCGACCACCGACTGCAGTCCGGGATCGGGAATCGCCAACCGCAGCGATACCGTCGGCGATTCGGCAACGAAACTGCCGCTACCCCGGCGCGAAGTGACCAGGCCGCCGTTGCGCAGCATCGAGATCGCCTCACGCACCACCGAGCGGCTGATGCCGAAGCGCTCGCCCAGCGCCGCTTCGGTCGGCAGGCGCGCGCCGCGGCCCCATTCGCCGGCCTGGATGGCATCGCTCAAGCGCTGTGCCACCTGCTCGGAAAGCTGCGGGCCGCGCGATGGCTGTTCGATGTTTTCACTCATGTGGCTTATTCACCGTTCTATGCTCACCGTTCTTTGCTCACGATCCGAAATTCCTTATGCGTTCGTCGAAGTCGCAAAACCGTGAAGGCCGCCGTGGCGGCGATCGATGGCGGTCTCCGACCAATGGCGATATTGCCCATCACGAGAATTTGTCAGACAAGATGTTAAATCGCAAACGCTGACGCAATTCGTCTTTCGTCAATTCGGCGAAGAAAAGTGGCCCATGAGGGAGAACATCGAATGCAGGTAATCGTGACAGGCGGGGCGGGCTTTCTCGGCGCGCGGCTGATTCGCCAGTTGCTGGCGGGCGATCTGACCATTGCCGGAAATGCCGTCGAACGGATGACGTCGATTGATTTGACGCCATGCCCGGTGGCCGATGATCGGGTCGAATCGCTGACCGGCGATATCGCCGATCCGGCGCTGGTCGAAAAAGCGCTCGCCGCGGACACCGGTGCCATCTGTCATCTGGCGGCGGTGGTGAGCTCCCAGGCGGAGGCGGATTTCGATCTCGGCATGCGGGTCAATCTGGATGCCACGCGCACGCTGCTGGAAGCCTGCCGACACCATTCGGCACGGCCGCGATTTCTGTTCGCCAGCTCGCTGGCGGTATTCGGACCGGGGCTTTCTCAAGGGCTCTCTCAAGGGCGCTCCCAGCCGGTGCCGGAGACGATCGGCCCGCGGCCGCGCTCCTCCTACGGCGCGCAGAAGGCGATGGGGGAACTGCTGGTCAACGATTACAGCCGCCGCGGCTTCGTCGATGGGCGCGTCTGCCGCCTGCCGACCATCGTGGTGCGCCCTGGCAAGCCCAACCAGGCCGCCTCGTCGTTTGCCAGCTCGATCATCCGCGAGCCACTCGCGGGCGTCGAAGCGATCTGCCCGGTGGATGCGGGGCTGCCGCTGTGGCTCTCCTCGCCGCGCACCGTGGTGGCCAATCTGGCCCACGCGCTGGCTCTCGACGGAGAGGCTCTCGGCGACTGGCGCACGCTCAACCTGCCTGGCCTTACGGTGACGGTCGAAGAGATGCTGGATGCGCTTGAGCGCGTGGCGGGAGCGCCCGCGCGTGAATTGGTACGTTTCGAACCCGATGCCGGCATCGATGCCATCGTCGCCAGCTGGCCGGGTGGACTGGATGTCGAGCGGCCTCTGGCGCTGGGGTTCCGAGCCGATGCCGACTTCGATGCCATCATCCGCGCCTATCTTGAGGACGAGCGAACTTGAGGACGAGCGAAAGGACGGGCAGGAGACCGAGCGAAAGAGCAAATCGGCGACCTGACGTCAGTTACGTAAAGTCCGACAAGACGCTACACCAGATTTTCCACGGCGCCGCCCGCGCCGTTCCTTGAATGCCAATCGGCAACAACACCACAAAGCCTCAACTCAAGGAGTTCACGCCATGACAGACGCCACTGTGGCCGGCCCTCAGGTCATCATCGGCCTGGGTATCGCTATCTTCGTGATGATCGCGCTGGTGCTCAAGACCCGCGTTCACGCGCTGCTCGCCCTGGTCATCGCCGCCTCGATCGCCGGCTTGATCGGCGGCATGTCGCCCAATGCGGTGATCGATTCCATTACCACCGGCTTCGGCAAGACGCTCTCCACCATTGGCCTGGTCATCGGCTTCGGCGTGATGATGGGGCGAATTCTCGAAGTCTCCGGTGCCGGCCAGCGCATGGCCTATTCGATCCTCAAGTTGCTCGGCAAGGAGCGCGAGGACTGGGCCATGGCGATTACCGGTTATATCGTCTCGATCCCGATCTTCTGCGATTCCGCCTACGTGATTCTCAACCCGTTGGTGCGGGCGCTGTCGCGTAACAGCGGGCGCTCGGTGCTGACGCTGGGTATCGCGCTCGCTTCCGGACTGGCGGTGACTCACAGCGCGGTTCCGCCGACGCCGGGCCCGCTGGGCGTCGCGGGGATCTTCGGCGTCGATATCGGGTTGATGATCGCCTGGGGCCTGGTCTTCACCGCGCCGGCGCTGATCGTGATGGTGCTCTACGCGCGTTTCATGGGGCCGCGTATCGAGGCGATGATCGAGCGCGACGTGCCGGGCTCGCTGAAGCGTGACACGGAAGACGACCCGCTCGCGGCCAATCTGTCCGAGACTGATCTACCGACGCTGTTCAAGTCGGTGCTGCCGATCGCGCTGCCGATCGTGCTGATCTTCTTCAATACGCTGGTCACCGCGGTGGTGGGCGACAGCGATTCGCCGGGCGTGTTCGTGCAGGTCGTCCAGTTCATTGGTCACCCGGTGATCGCGGTGGGTATCGGTGTGCTGGTGGCGGTCTACGGCCTGGTGCCGAAGATGCCCAAGGACCAGGTGCTGGCGCATCTGGAGAAAGGCGTCGAAAGTGCGGGCATCATCCTGTTGGTGACCGGTGCCGGCGGTGCGCTAGGCGCCGTGCTGCGGGCCAGCGGCGCCGGCGATTACATCGGCCAGCATATCGCCTCGCTGGCGCTGCCGGCGGTGCTGATCCCGTTCATCATCGCCACGCTGGTGCGCTTCGTGCAGGGCAGCGGCACGGTCTCGATGATTACCGGCGCGTCGATCTCAGCGCCGATCCTGGCCTCGATGCCGGACGTCAACATGGTGCTGGCGGCCCAGGCGGCGTGTCTCGGCGGGCTATTCTTCAGCTACTTCAACGACAGCTACTTCTGGGTCGTCAATCGCCTGCTCGGGGTCAAGACCGCCAAGCATCAACTACTGGTGCTATCGGTGCCGACGACGTTGGGCTGGGCCACCGGTCTGGTGGCGCTGCTGATCGCCAACGCCTTCGTGGGTTGAGGGAAAAAGGCCAACGACATCCCTCAATGAACAGGAGTCATGCCATGAAAATCACTCGAGTCCGCGCCCGCGTATTCGAATGGAAGGGTGAAACGGTGCCGCCCAAGCCGCATTTCTGCACCAACGCCATGGATGCGTTGTGGGATCGTGGCGATGCGATGCAGAGCTTTCGCTTCCACGGCTGGGCGGTGATCGAGATCGAAACCGACAGCGGGCTTGTCGGGCTCGGCAACGTGGCGCTGGCCCCAGGGTCGCCAAGACCATCGTCGATCAGCATCTGGCGCCGCTCATCGTGGGCCAGGATCCGTTCGACTACGAATACCTGTGGCAACGCATGTACCGCGCCACGCTGGCCTGGGGGCGGCGCGGCATCGGCATGGCGGCGATCTCCGGCGTCGATATCGCGATCTGGGATCTGATGGGCAAGGCGCTCGACAAGCCGGTGTTCAAGCTGCTCGGCGGGCGCACCAAGGAGAAGATCCCGTGCTACGCCTCCAAGCTCTACCATGACGATCTCAACGTCATGCAGGCCGAGGCGCAGGGCTATCTCGATCAGGGGTTCCAGGCGATGAAGATGCGTTTCGGCTATGGGCCCAAGGACGGGCCGCAAGGCATGCGTGAGAACCTCAAGAGCGTCGCGGCGGTGCGGGAGGTGATCGGTGAGGATATCGACCTGATGGCCGACTGCTACATGGGCTGGAATCTCGACTATGCCCGGCGCATGTTGCCGAAGCTGGCGCCGTTCGAGCTGCGCTGGCTGGAGGAGCCGGTCATCGCCGACGATATCGACGGATATGCCGAGCTCAACCGCATCGCGCCGATGCCGATTTCCGGCGGCGAACACGAGTTCACCGTGCACGGTTTCCGTCAGTTGCTGGAGAAGCGTGCGGTCTCGGTGATCCAGTACGACACCAACCGGGTTGGCGGTATCACCGTGGCGCGCAAGATCAACGCCATGGCGGAATCGTTCGAGGTGCCGGTGATTCCCCATGCAGGGCAGATGCACAACTATCATCTGACGATGTCGTCGTTGGCATCACCGATGTCGGAGTTCTTCCCGGTGAATGACGTCGAGATTGGCAACGAGCTCTTCTACTACCTGTTCGAAGGCGATCCGGAGCCGGTCGACGGCCATCTCGATCTTGCCGACGACGTGCCGGGGTTAGGCCTTTCCCTCAACGAGCGCTACCTCGACGGCTTCCATATCCTCGAGTGATTTCCACGGCGGCGCGAGTGCTTTCGAGCCGCCCATCACTTGATCACATCACGTCACTGCACCACATCAACCACATCACCACATCCGCTTGAGCAGGTTGTCCCTGCGCACGAACTGATGCCAGACCACCGCGGCGATATGCAAGCCGATTACGTAGTAAAACACCGTCCCCAGCGTCTTATGGATCGACTCCAGCGAGTGGCCCACATGCGGCAACACGCCGAAGGGCGAAGGCACCGCCAGCGACGTGCCGGGAATCGGGATTGCGCCATTGCTTAGCCAGACTGTCGTGATACCCAGCAGCGGCTGCGCGAACAGAAACGCGTAGAGCGCCCAGTGCGTGAGGCGCGACAGCAGGTCGAGTTTAGGATGCAGTGGCGGCGACACGGGTGGCGGAGAATTCCGTAGGCGTTCGATCAATCGCGGGATCGCCAACAGGAGCACGCCGATACCCGCCCAGAAATGGCTCTGGAGCAGAAAAGCCGGTATGCCGGTATCGCGCGGGAAGAGATCCGTCGACAGGATGAGCGTGTAGGCCAGTACGACCAGTGCGGCAACCGTCCAGTGAAAGTGACGGGCTTTTGCCGAATAGCGGTTGGTGGGCGTGATGTTCACGACATGCGATCCTCAGATGGACGAGCCAGCATCCATCCTAGACGGTATCGACTTAGGATTGACTTAAGCCGGGGGCTCGAGCACTGCCTTCAAGAGCATCCGCCGTGGTGCGTCCTGCAGCACCACGGCAGTGAAGCGTCGTGAACCTATCAAGGCGTCTTGGCCTGCAGGCGCTCTGCCAGCCAGGCGCGGGTGCCGGGGTGGCCATTGCGCTCGGCTCGTTCGGCGAGGTCCAGCGCCAGTTCGACGTCTTCGGCCTTGAGCGCGGCATCGATCATGCGGCGATAGTCGAAATCTGCGGCTTCGTTCGTCGCCGCACCGCTCGTTGCGGCATCGTTCATCATGGACGAATTAGACGCCGGGGCGTTGGCTGGCGAACGAGCGGCGGTGTTTTCCGGCGGGCGTGCCGGGGTATCGCCCATCAGCGGGGTCATGCCGGAGTTCACGGCCAGCGAAGTGACCTCCAGCGCGATCTCGCCGGTGGCGGCATGTACCGCGCGCGGATCGGGGCCGGCCGGCTCGGCCAGTCCTCTCACCCGCGCGTAGGCTTTCTCCTCCGATTCATAAGCCGTCGATGCCCGGCGATCCTCGTCGCTGGTATAGATGACGACGTACTGCGCATTCGGGCCGGGCGACAGACTGAACTGCCCCTCGAGGCGGGCCGGGGTAAAACCGGTGGGACGCCGTAGCTGGAGGGATTCGCTCGAGACCTTCCGGACCGGCTGGAAGTTGGCGTCGAGGACCAGAATGGTCGGTGCTAGGACCTGGCCATCTCGAATCGAACTGGAGACGTTCAAGGCTATCGGACCGTCGTTCCGAGGAAGCTCGAACGCGTGGAAGAAACTCTTGCCGTCACCGAAATCGTGAGCCGGCGTCGGTGGAGCGAAGTTCAGCGTCAATGTCTCCTGTGCCGTTAACGGCTGGTACGGCAAACTGGCCAGCGACGCGCAGCGATCCGCCGCGCGCATCAGCGCCTGCTGCCCTTCCGGCGCCGGAAGGGTGGGAGAATGGGTGGCCATGAGCGGTGTACTGCATCCCGTCAGGGCAATGAGCATCGCGCTCAACGGCACGGCCAGACGATACGAACTCAACATTCGGGAACTCCTGCTGGAGACGAAAACGGCTCCGGGGCGTTAAGCCGCCGGAGCCCAAAGGATCGAAACAGTGCGAGCATGACTCTCGCGATCGGGGATCAGCTACCCCACCACACCTCCATCTGCGCGCCGAACGTCAGCCCGTTGTTGTCGTCGATGTCGACGTTGTTGGGGCCGGCACCGGTATCGAGCGAGTTGGCGTTACGCGCATCGGTATAGGCGTCGCCGTTCCACTGCGCGTAAGTGGCGAACAGACGGATGGTCGGTCGAATCATGGCGCCGCGGCCGGCCGACCACTGTTGGGCGAGGGTCAGTTTGGTCAGGTGGTGGTCTCCACCGTCGTAACCCACGTCACCACTCTGCGGTTCGATGCGATCATAGCCCAGTTCGACCGCCGTGCTCATGATGTCGCTCCAGTAATAGACGGGGCGAACGCCGGCGGAGAACCACTTGCGGCCGGTGTTGTCGTCCATGTCCTTGTCCTCGTAGACGAGGGCGTAGAGCATGTCGAGCTTGTCCGGCGCCAGCCAGATCTGGCCGCTGTCGAGTACGCGCCACATGCTGCCTTCCTGACGCAGCGAGCCGGTACCGCGGCCGACGGCGTTGCCGTCACGGGTGATGATGCCATCCGTCGCGTACTGGACCGCAAAGGTGTTGCTGCCGCCGAACCAACCGCTCTGGGTATGCTCGATGGTGCCCATCCAGCCTTTGTCGCCGTCGTCGTAATCGACCCCTTGGTCATCGTAATAATCTTGTTGCCAATCGGAAAGCGACGCACGACCGTAGTCCACACCCAGCTGCAGCGTGCCGCCGGGGTTGACGGGAATGTCGGTCCAGCGCGCGTCGACCGTGTCATCCGAGATCTGCTGGCCGGAATCGGGGAACAGGCCGTCGCCGTCGTCGTTGCCGGAGCTGCGGGTCCAGGCGAAACTCAGCTTGCCGGTGCCGACATCGATGTCCGAGATCCCGACCCCGGGTCCGGAAACGTCCCAGTAGTAGAAGTCGTTCATGTGGATGTCATGGCGCTTGTAGAAGCGCTTACCGGCCCACAGCGAGGCGCCGGGAAGACCGCTGACGACGTTGGTGCCGGAAACGTACATTTCGCGCAGGGCGATGTCGTTGTCATCGTCCTGGAGCGATTCGGAGTCGTTGTCCTGCGCGGTGACGTAGGCCACCCGGCTGGCGAAGTCGAACGACGTATCCTGCTGTTGATAAAGCTGCGCGCCCAGGCCCAGTTCGGCGTAGGTCTCGCATTCGTTACCCAGGCGATACTTGGCCGGCGCGCCGGCCGACTTGAAGCAGGTCTGGCTGCCGCCGCCGGAGGTCGAGCCGATACCGGACCGGGCGTAACCGAAGAAGTTGGGGTTGATGCCGGCATGGGCCAGGGCCGGCATGACGCAGGAGGCGCCGATGACGGCGGCGAGGAGAGGCCGGCGTAGCACGGTATGTGAGGCAATCATTATTGGTGTCCCTCGTGGTCTTGTCTTGTCGTTGATTGCTGTCGTTGATTGCTGTTTTTGGCAGCCGTATGAATCATTCGGCTACGCAAGGCGCTCTGGAAGAAACTCGCCATCGACGTGTCGGGACACGCGAGTGGCTCTACCAAAGCGTCGTGCTCGGCGTACTCACATCGTGATGAGGCTCAAGCGGATGTGAGTGAATCCGTTGTTAGGAAATTATCGCTGTGTCTCTGCTGCGTTCCCTTGTTGCCTGTTTGCCGATCCAGTCGTCTATCGGTCGATGTCAGCGAGTGGCCTCGAGCCACGAAGGCCGGGGACAAGAATCGGGCGTTCCCCACTGATCCGTTCGCTGGAATCTTGCCAAATTCGTTGAAAGCCTGGATGCCGTCATCGTTGCGGGTAAAGACACCCTGTGCCTGGTTGCCACGAATGAGAGACCGCTTTCCGAACTTGTGCTCGATATTGTCCCGTTGTTATCGGTGGATCATCGACGGGTTATAGACCGGTTGTTGATCTTCGGCGTTGGGCGTCATTATTTCGATTAATTCGTAAACTTTCATTGTAACCATGGTCTAGTTAGACAAAAGTCTGAACTAACTGTCTGGTTTTTATGGAAATAGCGTTTCTATACAGGCACTTGTCGATTTTATGATCACGGCGTAAGCTTTGTCCTACATACCAAAGTATTAAATATTACCAGCCACTGCCTGTGATAAGCACCGCTCGCTTTTTTTCCGATTCTGCGACAGGAGAATTAAATGAACACAGGAATGATATCGTCAATGACGGCATGAGAAGTCGTTTGATAACGAGAATTATCAGTCACAAGAAAGGTGTTTTTAACCTATTGATTTAATCTTCAACGGTATCAAGCGGTGTCGAGCGGCGCCGGTTCAGGCAACGAACCCGCCTATATCGAGTGGACGAATGGCATCGAATCGCCTCGTGCCCGAGAGGAATTCCCTCGATCCGTCGGCTTGGCCTAAGCTTGAAAGACCAGCAAGGAGACACAGAAGGGAACGTAGAAAAGCCGCTAGGAAAAGAGACGAAGGCAGAGAGCCGGTCGACGACAGCGAATGCCAAACCAGCAAGCGACGGGAGTCTCATGAAATTGGAGCTGGGGATGTCCATACCCAAGGAACGTCACTACTCGGATCGTGTGGGCTGGCTGCGCGCGGCGGTGTTGGGCGCTAATGACGGTATTGTCTCTACCGCTAGTCTGATCATTGGCATGGCGATGGCGGGCGCGACGCTGGCTGGTGTGCTCACCGCCGGTGCGGCAGGGGCGGTTGCCGGAGCGATGTCGATGGCGGCGGGCGAGTACGTCTCGGTCAGCTCGCAAAAGGATACCGAGCGCGCCGATCTGGCACGCGAGCGCCGCGAGCTGGCCGCCAACTATGAGTTCGAAACCCGTGAACTGGCAGCAATCTACGAAGCGCGCGGTCTGTCCTCCACGCTGGCGCAGGAAGTCGCCGAGAAGCTGATGCACCACGACGCGCTGGCGGCGCACGCACGCGACGAACTCGGTTTCAGTGATGTCAGCGAAGCGCGTCCCTTGCAGGCGGCGATCGCATCGGCGCTGACGTTTCTCGCGGGCGCCGCGCTGCCACTCATCGCATCGCTGGCGGCTTCCCGGCAGAGTCTCGCGGTGGTCGTCGCCGCTGGTTCGCTGGTAGCGCTCGGTCTGCTGGGAATTCTATCGGCGAAGGTGGGCGGTTCTCGCGTGCGAGTGGCTGTCGTTCGGGTGATCGTGTGGGGGTTGCTGGCGATGGGCGCGACCGCCGGGGTCGGCTGGCTATTCGGCGTGGCCGGTACTTGATGGGATCCGCGTCTCGCGTGTCCTGTTCACGCCTGGCTTGCTGGGGCGTTACGGCTCGACTAAGACTGATGACATCGTGTAGGAAAGCCAAGGAGCGGCCAATATGGTCAACAAGACCGAAATCCATGCGCAGCAACAGTCACTACCGGGCAAGGAGAGCCTGATGCAACCGGTGCCGGAAACCATCCGGCCGGGTTATCGCGGCAGCGGCAAGCTAGAGGGCAAAATCGCGCTGATTACCGGTGCCGACAGCGGCATCGGCCGTTCAGCAGCTGTCCACTTCGCTCGTGAAGGGGCCGACGTTGCGGTCATGTATCTCAGCGAAGACGACGATGCCAAGGAGACACAGCGTCTAGTGGAGGCCGAGGGTCGCCGCTGTCTGCTGATTGCTGGCGATATCCGTGATGCGGCGTTCTGCCGCCGTTCGCTCGATCAGGTGATCGAAACCTTCGGTGGGCTCAATATCCTGGTCAACAACGCTGGCGTACAGCAGGTCTGCTATGACCTGACCGAACTTGACGATGACCAATGGGAACAAACCTTCGCCACCAACATTCATGGCATGTTCTACCTGACCAAAGCGGCATTGCCCTATCTAGGCGAAGATGATGCCATTATCAACACGACTTCCATCAATGCCTATGTCGGACCGGAGCTGCTGGTCGACTACACGGCGACCAAAGGAGCAATCGTCAGCTTCACGCGGGCGCTGTCGAACCAGGTCGTCGGTCGTGGCATTCGGGTAAATGCCGTCGCGCCCGGCCCGGTATGGACGCCGCTGCAGCCGGCCACGCTGGGTGCCTATGACCCGCAGATGCTGGAAGATTTCGGTTCCGGTACGCCGATGGGACGCGCTGCGCAGCCTTCCGAGCTCGGGCCCTGCTATGTCTTTCTGGCATCGTTGGATTCCTCGTTCATCAGCGGTCAGACGTTGCATCCCAATGGTGGTACCGTCGTTAACGGTTGAACGTTGTTACCACGCTCGGGCATTCCCCATGGGCCTTCGAGCACCACCAGCAATTCTCGGGCAGAGGAGGCCCCGAACATGCCAGGAACGACTTCCAATCTGCCATCACGGCAGGACAGCTGGCTGGACCGGCCGGCGCATCATCATTGGCTGGAAAGCGAAGGCCAGCGGCTGCTGGCGTTCTACCGCGCCTCACGCCATGCCGAGTGTGGTTTCGCGGCGCTGGATGAAGATGGGCGATTGCCGTCGGACGCCAACCCCGACACCATGATTACCGCTCGCATGACACACTGCTTCGCCTTGGCCGCCATGCGCGGCGAGCCGGGCATGGCGCCCTTGGTGGCGCACGGCGTTGCGGCACTGAAGGACGATCTGCGTGACGACGAGTACGGTGGCTGGTATGGCGAACGGCCGAAGTCGGGGGAAACGCAGACCAAGCAAGCCTACATTCACGCCTTTGTCGCTCTGGCAGCAGCCAGCGCCTATCAGGCGGGTGACGAGGACGCCAAGCCGCTGCTCGACGACATCATCGACGTGATCGAGACGCGGTTCTGGGCGGAAGACGAAGGACGCATGCGCGAGGGCTTCTCCCGCGATTGGCGCGAAGACGAGGCGTATCGCGGTGGTAACAGCAACATGCATGCGACCGAAGCCTTTCTGCAATTAGCCGACGTCCTCGACGAACCCAAGTGGCGGGCACGTGCGCTCTCCATCGTCGACAAGATCATTCACGCCCATGCCAAACCCAACGGCTATCGCGTCGTCGAGCATTTCGACAGCGAATGGAACGAGTGGCGCGATTACAACGAAGACACACCCAAGGACCAGTTTCGTCCCTACGGGGCCACGCCCGGTCATGCCTTCGAATGGTCGCGGCTGATGCTGCATCTCGAAGGGGGGCTGCTGCGCCACGGCGAAGCGACGCCGGGCTGGCTGCTGGAGGACGCGCAGGGGCTATTCCACAGCGCTACCGAGCTGGCATGGAACGTCGACGGTGAGCCGGGTCTCGTCTATACCCATGATTGGGAAAACCAGCCGGTGGTCCATGAGCGCATGCACTGGACGCTGGCGGAAGCCGCCGCCACCGCCGCGGCACTGCTCAAGCGTACCGGCGACGCGACTTACGAAGTCTGGTATCGCCGCTTCTGGGATTACATCGACCGCTACCTGATCGATCGCGAGCGCGGCAGCTGGTGGCAGGAACTCGACCGTCACAATAATCCTTCCAGCGAGGTCTGGAGCGGCAAGTCGGATCTCTACCACGCCTATCAGGCGACGCTGCTACCCAGATTGCCGTTGTCTCCGACGCTGGCCAGAGCGATCGCCGATGGCGCGTTGTAACAACCGCCAAGCGAGTATCGCAACCCTCTCTGTCGAAACGCCTCGATCCTTGATCGGGGCGTTTTTCTTGAACCCGAATGCCATTGCCTACCTCGAAAGCGGCATGGGTTTCGTCGCTGAAGTCTGGCTAGCTGTGACTTCCGACACATGGTCGTGAGGAGAGCGACAATGACAATGCTTGGGGATTATCGGCAGGTGAGACTGGGGTGGAGCACTCTGTTGCTGACAGCGCTGCTGCTAGGGGGTTGCGGCACGCAGGGTATCGAGCGGGAACCGGCACAAGGGGCGCCAGCCAAGACCGCGAGGCAGTCTCCGGATCGCACCTGGGGGCCAGTCATGAAGGCCGTCGCCCTAGCGCAGCTTTATCCGGATGGGAAGTCGGTGGTCGATTTGGTGCCCCAACGCGATCCGGAGGCAATCGTGGCCGACTTCGAGCAGCTGCAACAGCAGGAGGGAGAAATCAGCAAGGCCCGGTTGCAGACCTTCGTCGATGCCAACTTCGATCCACGCCCTGAGAACGAAACGCGCCTTAGCGAGGATGCCGATACCCCGATCGAGACTCACGTCGTCAATCTGTGGCCCTATCTGACCCGGGACCCGGCGGATACCGACGAAGGTCCCTGGAGCAGCCTGGTCTCGCTGCCCGAACCCTATGTGGTACCGGGCGGACGCTTCAATGAAATGTTCTATTGGGACAGCTACTTCACCCTGTTGGGCCTGGCACGCAGCGACCGCTTCGACCTGGTGCGCGACATGGTCGACAATTTCGCCTGGCTGATCGACACCTACGGGTTCGTGCCCAATGGCACGCGGACTTATTTCCTGACGCGTAGCCAGCCGCCGTTCTTCGCCCCGATGGTGGCGCTGCTGGCGGATCATGACGGAGAAGCCGTCTACCGCCGCTATCTGCCCGAATTGATGCGAGAACATGACTACTGGATGCGCGGCGCCGATGCAATCGGCCCCGGTGAGGTGCGCGAGCACGTGGTTCGACTAGCCGATGGCACCTTGCTCAACCGCTATCATGGTAGCGAGAACTGGCCGCGCCCGGAGTCTTACGCCGCCGAACGCGAGTTGGCCGCGCGCAGCGACCGCTCGGCCCCCGAACTGTATGGTCATCTACGCGCCGCTGCCGAAAGTGGCTGGGATTTCAGTTCGCGCTGGATGGACGATGGCCAGCATCAAACCACCATCGAGACCCGCGATATTCTGCCGGTGGATCTCAATGCCCTGCTGTACCAACTCGAACGTACGCTGGCGCATGCGTGGCGGGTCCAGGGCGATGATGCCAAGGCCGCACGCTTCGAGGCACTGGCCGAACGACGTCGAAGCGCGATCAACCGGGTGTTCTGGCAGCCCGACGGGGGGTACTACACCGATTACGACTGGCGGGAGGGGCACCTGACCCATTCGATTTCGGCGGCCATGGTGTATCCGCTGGCGTTCGGCGTCGCCGATCCGGCCAAGGCCGATGCCACGGCCGAGGCCGTCGAGCGCTATCTGCTGCGTGCCGGAGGCATGGTCACCACCACGCATGATACCGGCGAGCAGTGGGATGCGCCCAATGGTTGGGCGCCGCTGCAGTGGCTGGCGGTCTCCGGCCTCGACCGCTACGGACACGATGACTTGGCCGAAACTATCGCCCGACGCTGGATCGAAACCAATCGCGCGGTCTACCGGCAGACCGGCAAGCTGGTCGAAAAATACGATGTGGTCGAACCCGCCGCGGGTGGTGGTGGTGAGTACGATGTCGTCGACGGGTTCGGGTGGACCAATGGCGTCCTGCTGGATCTGTTGCACCGCTACCCGTCGCAAGCACATCAGTAGCTAATTCCTGTCATCGGAGACGGCCGGGCCAAAAGGCCCGGCCTTTTTGCGTCATCCCACCAGCCAGGTAGGCTTCTTATGCGGCCTGCTTGAGCAGAGGCGGGCTAATCCATCAATTCGATGCGAGAGGTAGTGAGCGCAAGCGCCTGGCCCCGTTCGGTCAGGTCGAGTATGCGTAGCCTGTCTCGACCGCTTCGCTTGACTTCGTAAAGCGCGACGTCGCCGCGGTCGATCAATGCCGTGAGATCGTCCGGTTGGTCGAACAGCGTGGCGCCAATGCTCAATGTCACTGCGTCCGGTGTGTCGAATGACAGCGAGGCATGGTCATGGAAGCTGGCGCGGAGCTCATCGCCAAGCTGGGTAACGCTCGCGTGGGTGGCATCGTTAAGCAAAATGGCGAATTCGTCGCCACCCAGACGCGCTGTCAGAGCGCTCTCGGGAGACACGCGGCGCATCAACTCGCTCAACGTTATCAGCAACCGATCCCCGGCCGCGTGGCCGTAGAGGTCGTTGACCAACTTGAAGTTGTCGACATCGATCAGCAGCAGTGCGCCCGGTCGTTTGCTTGACGCGTGATTCAGGAACCGCGGCGTGCGCGCCTCGAATGCACGACGGTTGAACAGCGCGGTCAGCGGGTCGCGCTCGGCGAGCTGTTCGATCTGGCGTTCCCGCCGATATCGCACCGTTCCGGTCATCGACAGCGCGATCAGCAGTATCGCCATCACGCCTTCGACCAATGAAATCCGAATCACCGTGCCCAGATAGACGACGAGATTAATCAGCGTGCCGGGAATCAGCGCCAGCCCGACCTTGCTCAGGTAGAACGCGCCGTGAACGAGCAGTGTGTAATGCAATTGCCGGGTGCCGAGCGTGGCGACGTCTGCCTCCAGGCGCAGCATCAGGCTCGCCCTGAGCGACAGAATCGCCACCAGTAGCGAGTTGACGATCAGATAGAGTTTCGACGACGCCTGCCCGTCCGGCAGCAGAAGCAACGCGCACCAGGCCACGACGATCAGCCACCACCAGGCCGACAGGCGCCGTTCGACGAAACGCGTGACGCCGAGCAGGAACATCCAGTGGGCGAACACCAGCAGGCCGTTGGCGAACCACACGCCGATGAAGAAGTACCCGCTGGCGCGCAGCAGCGCCAGCGAACAACCCAGCGTGATCGAGGCGAAGCCGGCGGACCAGAAAAGCAGCGAGACATCGCGGGCGCCGCGCCACTCCATCAGCAGATAGAACGCGGCGGCCGCCGAAATGGCGATGGTCAGGGTCAATATCGTGGCAGGGTCGAACGCCATGTTCGGATCGATCCGGTTGAGTATCGGCGGGAATGACTTTTCGTGATGGCGAATGTCATTTAACCGTTATCGACGGTATGGGTCACGTTCTGAAGCAATCCGACAGGAACGGTGCGGCTTGTCTTTCGAAATCAGATTATCAGCGCGCCCACTTCCAACGCGGGGTCCGCAGGTGAGTGGCTGTTAGTTTTTATGAGAATACGAATATTTATCATAATCGTTGACACTTTCATCTCCGTTTTTCACAATTTGCCACCGTACTGACTAATAAATTCGACGCACCGGATGCGTCATCAAGGGAACATAATGAAAAAGTCGTCATGCTCATCGGGCAAGGCCTGCGTCCAGGTCTTGTCCGAATCTCGCTGCGTATCCAGCCGAACGTTGTCGTATGCGTTGTTATCCTCGAGTTCCTTGTTGCTGGCATCGTCGGCGCTGGCTCAATCCAGCGATGATTCCACCCAGCTGGATACGGTGACGATCACGGCTCCCAACCCCTACGAGAATGTCGGCTATACCCGCCAGTCCACCACCGCCGGCACGCGCTTCGATCTCAGCCCCAGAGAGATTCCGCAGACGGTCAGCATCGTCACCGAGCAGCGGATAAAGGACCAGGATCTGCAGGACATCGAAGAGGTTCTCACCAATACGACGGGCATCTCGGCGCGCAAGATCGACAGTAACCGCGTGGGCTTTTACTCACGCGGCTTCCGTATCAACAGCTATCAGTACGACGGCATTCCCACACTCAACACGGATAGCCGCTGGTACTTCGGCGATGGTGCGTTGAACACGGCGATCTACGACCGCGTCGAGGTGGTGCGCGGAGCCAACGGCTTGATGACAGGCGCGGGCAATCCGGGGGCCTCGGTCAATTTCGTGCGCAAGCATGCCGACAGCCGTGAGCTGACCGGCATTGTCACCGGCTCCTACGGTAATTGGGACAACGCCCGTGGCGTCGTCGACGTGACCACACCGCTGACACCGTCTGGCGATGTTCGCGCACGATTCATCGGCGGCTACGAGGATGGCGAGTCCTATCTCGACCGCTTCGGCGAGCGCAAGAAATATGGCTACGTGGTGGTCGACGCCGATGTGACCGACAACACTACGCTGTCACTGGGCTACGACTACCAGCACGGTCATACGTCATCTCCGACCTGGGGCGGTTTCCCGCTGTGGTACAGCGATGGCAGCAAGACGGACTACACCCGCTCGTTCAGCGTGGCACCGGATTGGTCCTACAGCGATTGGGAGTCCAAGAAGGTTTTTGCCGAGATCGAGCACCGTTTCGGCGGCGGCTGGGAGTTGCACGGAACGGCGACGCACGAAGAGTCGGATCTGGATTCGCGGCTGATGTCGCCCTACTTCGATACCACCTTTTCCTCATCGCCCGATCCGGTCACCGGTGAAGGCCCCGTTTTCTATACCGGCTGGAATCGCGGCGATCGCGACGTGGATTCTGCCGACGCCTATGTGAAAGGCCCCTTCGAGTTGTTCGGACGCGAACATGAGCTCGTCTTTGGAGGCAGCTACAGCGATCAGAGCAACGATTACGAAAGCAACTTCACATCCGGGTCTATCGACGTCGGCGACTTCGATAACTGGGACGGCTCGACGGCGGATCTGGATTGGCCGGGTTTCTCGCCGTCCGAGCGGACGAGTACCCTACAGAAGTCGGTCTACGGCGTGGCGCGCTTCGCACTGGCCGATCCATTGACGTTGATCGTCGGCGCACGCTACACCGATTGGAAAGGAAGAACCTGGTCGAGCAACGGCCAGGGCAACCACTCGCAGAGCGAAGACGACGTCACGCCCTACGGAGGGCTGATTTACGACATCAACGATGTCTGGTCCGCCTACTTAAGCTATAGCGAGATCTTCCAGCCGCAGAGCTATCGCCTGGAGGGCGGTGACGGTTACCTCGATCCGCTCGTGGGCAAGAACTATGAAACCGGTGTCAAAGCCGCGTGGTTCGACGGGCTGGTCAACGCCTCGTTCTCCGTGTTCAGGCTCGAGCAGGACAACGTGGCCGATATCGTCAGCACCCCCGGCTCGGTCATCACCACCGCCACCCCGGTCAGCGGCGTGGTCAGCGAAGGTTTCGAGGCAGAAATTACCGGCGCCGTCACCGAAGATCTCGACATGACGGCAGGCTTTACCCACTACACGGCGACCTCTTCCGAAGGCTCGTTCAATACCGATCGCCCGCGTACGCAAGCCAATCTATTCGCCAGCTATCGCGTGCCGCAATGGCGCCAGTTGACCGTGGGTGGGGGCTTGAGATGGCAAAGCCATACTTTTATCGACGATCAGGCGGGCCCCAACGGCACGATGCAAGACTTCGAGCAGAGCAGCTACACGATCGCGGATATCTTCGGCCGCTATCAGTTCACGCCGGATCTGGCGTTGCAGGTCAACGTGCACAACCTGTTCGACAAGAAGTACTACAGTTACTTCGATACCTATGGTGTCTATGGCGAATCGATGAACGTCACCTCGACGCTGACCTATTCGTTCTGATTTGGCGGGAGTAGTTCCCGGTCGATCCATCGCAGAATGATGATCCACAAGACAACGGGCCGCCTGGAAAGGCGGCCCGTTGCGTGAGGCGTCGACCGGCAGTATCGCGTCGAGAGCAGATCGTCTACGTACTCTCTCTCTCCACCAGTCTTACCCCAAGATCGAGGTGTTTGTCGCTGTCCGGCAGTTCTTCCCTGAGTCGCGACAGCAGCAGTCGGGCAGTGTGCTGACCGATTTCCCGGCGCGGCGGTTCGATGGTGGTCAGCGGGGGGACCGTGCTGGTGGTGAAGTCCAGATTGCCGAATCCGGCGAGGGCGACTCGACCGGGAATGTCCCAGCCCTGGCGTTGGCATTCCAGCATCACGCCAAGGGCGACCATGTCGTTGGAGCAAGCGATGGCTTCGACCTCGGGATTCTCTTTCATCAACGCGCGGGTCAGGTGGCCGGTTTCCTCGGCATGGCTGCGTCCGCTCAGCTCGCGCAGTTCGACCGTACCGCCGGCTGACTCGATGGCATCGCGGAAGCCGCGATGGCGGTCGCCGGCACGCACGTCGCGCTGGAAGTTGGTACTGACGAAGGCCGTGCGTCGACGGCCCTGGCGCAACATGTGTTCCGCTACCAGGCGGCCGCAGGTGTGATGCGAAAATCCGACCACCATGTCCAGCCCCGGCTGACCGTAGTCCCACATCTCGACGATGGGTGTGTCGTTGTTGGCGAGTACCGAGAGCGATTTGCGGTTATGCAGAAAGCCGGTCAGCACCAGGCCGGCGGGGTTCCAGCTCAGAATCGAGCGGATCAGTTCCTCTTCCCGCGAATCGTCGAACTCGGTGTTGCCGATCAACAGCTGATAGCCGGCGCTGCGCAGATGGCGCTCCAGCGTTTCGAGCGTCTCCGAGAAGAACGAGTTGGTGATGGTGGGCACCAGCACGCCGATCACGTTAGAGCGCGACGAGGCCAGCCCGCCGGCCATGGTATTGGGTAGATACCCCAGGCGATCGATGGCCGCCTGGATCTTGTCAGCGCGCCGAGGAGAGACTTCATCGGGTCGACGTAGATAGAGCGATACCGTGCTCGGCGACACGTTCGCCAGTTGGGCGACTTCTCCCATAGTGACGCGCTGCGAACCGCGTCGTCGTCGTTTGGCCAAGATTCTCTTCCCTCATTTCCGGCTACGCGCTCAGGCCGGATAAGCTTATGAATTATTCTTCGTTCCCCTTTGGGTCCCGCCCGGTAGTGTAACGGGTCTGGAGCTGGCCTTCGTGGGCAGGGGCGATCCCTGCACGGACTACGACTTTGGTCTATTTCTGCGACGAATGGACGATGACGCCGCGTTGTTCGTCCTTGATCGTAGCGCTACGATTTTAAGCCATGTCGAGAGCGATTTCTTCTGATTCGATTCTCCTGAGACCAATTATCTAACGGAAGCGCTGGTTTCGATAATTTTCGCAGCGCTACGAAATGGAGCTAACCATGAAGTCACTGCGTTATTCCCTGGCCGCCCTGGCTCTGATCGGTACAACTCACTCGGCCGTGGCTGCCGATACGCTGGACATCATCGTGCCGTTCGCGGCGGGCGGTGCTACGGACATCGTCGCGCGCAGCTTCGAGCCGACTTTCTCGCAGCAGCTGGGGGTAACGTCGGTGGTACGTAACATCGCTGGCGCCAGCGCCACGGTCGGCACGGCGGAAGTTGCCGATAGCGAAGGCAATCCCAACATCATCGAATACGCCCCAGCCGGTTCCCTGAGCATTCAGCCTTCCTTGAAGAAGTTGCCCTACGGCCCGGATAGCTTTACCTACATCTGCCGTACCGTGTCGAACCCGATGTTCCTGATGGTCTCGAAATCTTCCGACATCACCTCTTTCAAGCAGCTGGTCGATGAGTCCAAGGATCAGCCGTTCCTCTACGGCTCCTCCGGCCCGGGGACGCTGCCGCACCTGGCGATGGCCGCAACAGTGGTCAACAGCGATCTGAAAGCCGAGCACATTCCCTACAGCGGGTCGGGCCCGGCGATGAACGCATTGGCTGGCAACGAGATTCAGATCATGGCCGATACCGAGACCATCCTCGAAAACTATGACCTGCGCCCGCTGGCGGTCTTCGCGGATCATCGGGTCGAGGGTTATCCCGACGTGCCGACGATCGAGGAGCTTGGCCTGCCTGAGCTGGATTTCGCCGTGTGGCAAGGTGTCGTTGCGCCCAAAGGGATTTCCGATGAACGCACCCAGCAATACGCCGAGGCGTGCAAAGCAACGGTCGAGTCGGACAAGTTCAAGACTTTCGCCGAAAAGGCCAAAGCGGGCATCGCCTATCTCGGGCCGGACGACTTCAAGGCGTTCGTGCAAAAGCGCTTCGAGGCCAACAAGCAGGTGCTGAAGGATGCGGGTCTGACGCAGTAATTCGTTCCCTTGATCCTTCAGGAGTCGCGATTCATGTTCGCTTCCTTGATCCATCCTCGAGTCCTGACCGCATTGGCCCTGTTGCTGGCCGGTGGCGGTCTTTCGATCACGGCGTGGCAGGGGCCGGCGGGCCCCATGCTGGTGCCACGCATCGTGCTGACGATCTGGTGCGCGGTCGCACTGGCGACCTTGGTTGGTGAGCTGGTTCGTCGCGTGCCGGTGAAGAACGTGACGCTGACGCCGTTGCCGCTGTTGATGGCGGCGGTGCTGGTCGCTGCGATTGCCACGGCGAGCCTCGGCTTCCTGATCCCGGCGCTGCCATTAGTGGCATTGACGCTGTGGCTTTTTCGCATTCGACGGCCGTTGCCGCTGCTTCTGGGCACCGTGGTGATCGGCGGCGGGCTGTGGTTCCTGTTCCATCATGTACTGCTGATCCGGTTGCCGGCACTGCTCACGAATGGAGTGATCTGAGATGGACGTGATTCTGGCGGCGGTCGGCGACGCCTTCACCTGGCAGGCGCTGCTCGCCATCGTGATCGGCACCTGGGCGGGCATCATCATCGGCGGGCTGCCCGGGCTGGGCTCGGTGGTCGGCTTGACGATCTTCCTGCCGTTTACCTTCGGCATGGATGTCATTACCAGCATGGCGCTGCTGATCGGCGTCTATTGCGGTTCGGTCTACGGTGGCTCGATCACCGCGATTCTGATCAATACGCCGGGCACGCCGCAGTCGGCAGCCACGGTCTTCGACGGCTACCCCATGACCCAGCAGGGGCGGGTCGACGAGGCGCTGGGCTGGGCCACCTTCGCCTCGTTCTTCGGCGGCGTGCTCTCCTGCGTGCTGCTGATCTTCTGCGCCCCGCAGTTGGCCAAGTTCGCCGTCAATTTCGGTTCGATCGAGGTCTTCGCCCTGGTCTGTCTGGCGATGCTGTGCATCGTCGGGATCTCGCGCGGTAGTCTGCTCAAGGGCCTCGTCTGCGGAATGATGGGCTTTTTCTTCTCCACGGTGGGCAGCGACCCAATCACCGGTGCCGATCGCTTCACCTTCGGCACCTATGCGCTCAGTTCGGGGCTGGATCTGATTCCGGTAGTGGTAGGCGCCTTCGCGCTGTCGGAAGTCTTCGTTCGCTTCTCGGCGCGTGACGAGGAAGCCACCACCATCCCTGAGGCACACCTGCGTTTTCCGAGCCTGCGCGAGATCGGCCGCCGTCTGATCGAGCTCGTACGCGGCTCGTTCATTGGCAGCTTCGTCGGTGCGCTGCCGGGCACCGGGGCGGCCGCGGCGGCATTCATCAGCTATGCCGCGGCACAGAAGCTGTCGCCGCGGCGGGCCAATCTGGGCAAGGGCGAACCGGATGGGATCATCGCTTCCGAATCTTCCAACAATGCGGTGACCGGTAGCGCCTTCATTCCCACCCTGGCACTTGGCATCCCTGGCGACGTGGTCACGGCGATGATGATGGGCGCCATGGTGATCCACGGCATCACGCCCGGCGTGCGTCTGATGGCTGACCAGGCGCAGACGGTCTATGCGCTGTTCGTGGTACTGATCATCGTCAACGTGGCGATGCTGATCCTCAGCAAACCCTCCATTGGCCTGTTCCGCTACTTGTTCAAGCTGCCGCTAGGCTTCGTCATGGGGGGCATCGTGATGTTCAGCTTTATCGGTGCGGTTTCGGTGCGCGGCAATCCGCTGGATCTGGTGGTCGCCGCGCTGACCGGGATTCTCGCCTATGTGCTGCGTCGCGGCGGCTACCCGCTGGCACCGCTGGTCATCGGCATGGTGCTGGGGCCGGCGCTGGAGAGTTCGCTGCGCCGGGGTCTGTTGATCTCGCGCGGCGATTTTCTCTCCTTCTTCACCCATAGCGGTATCGCCACCACGCTGTTCGTGCTGATCGGCCTGTTCCTGATCTGGACGGCGGCGGCGGGCATACTCGAGTGGCGGGCAAAAATCGCTGTCCGTCGCCAGCCTGCGGCCATCGATGCACAGGAGAGTTAATCATGATGCTGACGCTAGTCTCGTTTCTCGGCTTCACGGCGCTGGTCGCCGTCATCTCCTGGTTGAAGACGCGGCGCGACGACCTGAGTCAGATCTCGGGCTACTTTCTGGCCGGTCGCAGCCTGAGCTGGATCGTGATTGCCGGCTCCCTGTTTCTGACCAATATCTCGGCGGAGCAGTTGACTGGGCTCAATGCCAACGCCTTCAGCAACGGTGCCAACGTGATGGCGTGGGAAACGGTGGCAGCGCTGACCCTGATCGTGCTGGCCTTTGTGTTTCTGCCGCGCTATCTGCGCTCCGGTATCGGCACCGTGCCGCAATTTCTGGAGCATCGCTACGGCCGGCGCATGCGCATCGTCGCTTCGTTCATCTTCATCTACGCCATCGTGATCGGCTTTCTGCCGTTCGTGCTCTACGCCGGCGCGATCACCCTCGGCCAACTGTTCGACATCGGCACGCTATTCGGCATCGACCAGACCGCCACGACCTGGGTGATGGTCATCGCGATCGGCGTGGTCGGGGGCGTCTACGCCGTCTTCGGTGGACTCAAGGCGGTGGCGGTCTCGGATACCATCAACGGCATCGGCCTACTGATCGCCGGATTGCTGGTACCGATCCTGGGTCTCTATTCGCTGGGCGGTGGCGATCTGTTCGACGGCTGGCAAGTCATGACGACGCAGGCGCCGGAACGGCTCAATGCACTGGGTACGACGGCGGATGCCAATATCCCCTGGTATGGCATGATTTCCGGGGTGTTGCTGATCAACCTGTTCTACTGGTGCACGAATCAGGCGATCGTGCAGCGCGCACTGGGCGCGCGTTCGCTGGCCGAGAGCCAGAAGGGCGTGCTGGTGGCGGGCTTTTTGAAGATGGCCGGTGTGCTGATGCTGGTATTGCCGGGTGTGATTGCCTGGCATCTGTATCAACAAGGCATGCTGGATATTCCCACCCAGCCGGGCGGCGATGCGCTCAATGCCGATGTCGCCTATCCGGTGCTGGTGCGTTCGATCCTGCCGCCCTGGCTGACCGGCTTCTTCTGCGCGGCGATGTTCGGGGCGATTCTCAGCTCCTTCAACAGCGGCGTTAACAGTCTGTCGACGCTGATCAGCCTGGATATCTACAAGTCGCTGATCAAACCGCATGCCACCGACCGCGAGACCGTCCGCGTGGGACAGCTCTTCGCCACCGCTACCATCGCGATCTGCATCGTGATCGCACCTTATATCGCCAACGCCGACAGCCTCTACACGCTGATGCGCACTATCATGGCGGTGATCAACGTGCCGATCTTCACCGTGATCCTGTTCGGCGTGATCTCCAAACGCGCCCCGGCGCTGGCAGGCTACGTTGGTCTGGTGTTCGGCATGGCGTTCTTCTATCTGACGCACTTCGTGCTGGGCGACGATCTCGGCTTCGTGCAGGTGCACTGGCTGCTGCTGGTAGGGATCAACTTTCTGCTGATGCTTGGCGTGATGACGCTAGTGCGGATGCTCAAACCGCTACCCGAGCCGGTCGTTATCCGGGATACGCGAGAGGTCGATACCACGCCCTGGCGTTACGCGCCTCATGCGAGCTGGGCGCTGGTGGCGCTATTCGTGCTGGTCTACGTCGCGTTATCGCCGCTGGGTCTGACCTCGCCTTCGGGATCGCTGTTGACTGTCGTGGGAACCAGTGCGGCCGCTTTACTGATTCTTTACGGCCTCTATCGCGTAACCCTCTATCGCTTGCTGGCCTCGCGCTTGCGACGTCAGCCATCGCTGGCGCCGGAACGCAGCGCATGATTTTTCACTTCACTCATTTGCAGAGCGACTTCCTGTCATGATCATCACCGATCTCAAGACCCACGTACTGGCCGCGCCGCTGGAGCAGCCTTTCTCCTTCTCTCAGGGCTGGGTGCATCAACGCACCGCTATGCTGGTCGAAATCCACACCGACGAAGGGCTGGTGGGCTGGGGCGAGTGCGTCAACCACGGCCTGCAGCCGCCGCAGGTCGCCCAGGCGATGGTCGAGCATGCGCTCAAGCCGCTGGTGATCGGACGCTCGATCTTCGAGCGCGAAGTGCTGTGGGAGACGATGTACAACCACACCCGCCCCTACGGTCAGAAGGGCGCGGCGCTGTTCGGCATCGCGGCGATCGACATCGCGTTGTGGGATCTGGCCGGTAAGGCACTGGGTCAGCCGATCCACCGCCTGATGGGCGGCGCGTTCCGCCACGAGATCCGCCCCTACGCCACCGGCTTCTATCGCCGCGAGGGCGGAAACTATCCGGAGGAAGTGGTCGAGGAGGCATTGCGCCACCAGGCCAACGGCTACCGGGCGATGAAGATCAAGACCGGCTTTGGCATCGAAGCGGACATTCGCGACATGCGTGCGGTGCGCGATGCGGTGGGCGAGGACATCGCGCTGATGATGGACGCCAACTGCGCCTACAGCGTACCGGCGGCGCGACGCATTCTGATGGAGCTCGAAGAGACGCGGGTGCATCTGTTCGAGGAGCCGTTGAGCCCCGAAAACCGCCACGGCTATCGCGAGCTCAAGGGCGTTTCGCGTACCTGGATCGCCGCCGGCGAGAACGAGTACTCCAAATATGGCTATCGCGACTGGATCAGCGAAGGGGCGCTGGACGTGATTCAGCCGGATATCGGTGCTGCCGGCGGGCTCACCGAATGCCGCAAGATCGCCGCGCTGGCCCAGGCCTGGCACGTACCGATGATCCCGCACGTATGGGGCACCGGTGTCGGGCTAGCCGCCGCGGTTCAACTGATCGCCACGCTGCCGCCGCAACCGCTGTCACTCACCCCCGACGAACCCATGCTCGAGTACGATCAATCGGCGCATCCGTTCCGTCAGGAATTGATCCATGGCGAGTTCCAGCTCAACGCCAACGGCTGCGTCGAGGTGCTCGACAAGCCCGGCCTGGGGGTCGAGATCGATCGGGGGATCATTGATCAATATCGAATCGCTTGAACGCCGACCCGCAGCCAGTGGAGCCTGATATGAACGAAGCCAAGAAAATCCTGCTGCTGGGCGTCGATGGCCTGATTCCCGAGCTGGTCGAGCGCTTCTGCGCCGAGGGCATGCTGCCGAATATTCAACGCCTGCGCGACGAAGGTGGCTCGACGCGGCTTTTGCCCTATATCTCGACCTGGGGCGATACCAACTTCGTCACTTTTCTCACCGGCCAGGCACCCGGCACCAGTTGGATCGGTCAGCGTATGCCGCCCAGCGGTACGCAGCATCTACTGGAGCTGATGCGCGACGCCGATAAGCGCGCCGCGCTGGTTCACTTCCCCGAAAGCCTGGTGCCCGTGAGCGAGCGCGATCTCTGCTTCGCGCCGTTCTGGAGCGGCAGCGGCCCCGCGCCGATGGAGCTGGCGCCGGCGTGCCTGCACAGCACCCATCTCGATCAGTGGCCGCCAGTCGCTCAGACCGAGGCGCTGGGCTGGCCGCCGACCGGCACACTGGCGCACCATCAGAAGCACAACCGCTTTGCCATCGAGCGCACGGACGATGGCTTCGTGGCGCTGATTCCCACCCATCGCGCCGAACCGGTACCGGTAACGCTGCGTCTCGAGGGCGAAAAACTTCGACTTCAGCTGGCGCAGGCCGAGGCAAACCTGAGCACCGGGGAGTGGAGCGACTGGCTGCCGCTGGACTTTCAGGGCATCACGGAAACGCCGGCGGCGGTACGCTTCAAGCTACTCGATTTCGACGCCGCTACTGGCAGTATCGATCTGCTGCAATCCCAGGTCACCGCCCCCGCGGTGGCCAGCACTCAGCCGAAAATCGCCCAGCGCTTGGTCGAACGCCACGGCCCGTTCATTTCCAAGTGGGCGGTTTCCGCCGACCCGGATACGCGTTATTTCGAGACCAGCTTCGAAGAAGGGCGCTACCAGCTCGAGTGGCTGGTCGACAGCGCGTTGACGCTGCTCAATGACGAAGGTTTTTCGCTTTTCGCCACCGTCTTCCGGCTCAACGACGAGACGCACCACACCTGTCTGGCCCAGTGCGATCCCGAATCGAAGTTCTATCAGGCCGACGATCACGAGCGTTATCTCGAGGTGATCCGCCGCTCGTACCGACTTCTCGATGACGCCGTGGGTCGTGCGCTGGCGGGCTGTGACGAGAACACCACGCTGGTGCTCGCCTCCGACCACGGCGATGTTCCCAACTCTCACCTCTGTGATATCCACAGGCGGTTGGCGGAATTCGATCTGTGCACAACCGACGCTGAGGGGCGGCCAGACCCATCGCGCAGCCAGGCCTTTCTCAAGGACGAGCGCGGCGGGTTGGAGATTTTTGTCAATCGGGACCTCGTGCCGGAAGCCGAGATCGACCGCGTGCAGACGCGCATTCTCAAGGCGCTGACCACCTGGTATGTCGACACGGATGAAGGCGAACGCAACGTGGTCGCGCTGGCGGTCAAGAAGCAGGATGCCAGCGTGCTGGGTTATTGGGGCGAACGCATGGGCGATGTGCTGTTCGCCTACGCACCGGGTTTCGTCTGGGGTACCAATCAGCGCGGCGACACCGTTGCCGAACTCGTAACCCCCGGTGCCAACCACGGCCCGCAGGTGCCCACCGCCAGCACCGCCTTTGCTTCCAACCACGGCGTGGCGTTCTTCCACGGCGCAGGTATTCGTGGCGGCATCGAACTGCCGTTTGATACCTCGCGCGGCATTCAGCGCATGGATAGCGCGGGTGCGACTTTTGCGCGGTTGCTCGGGCTCTCCGTCGATTCTCTCGACGGCAAACCACTGACCGCGTTGCTGAATTGACGCATCACGAACGAACGGACTCTGTCATAAAAGGATGAAGTCCGCTTCTTTATCTTTCAATGATCAGGCCCTCGTTACGAGGGCCTTTGCATACAGATTTCGAATCTATCTTCTTAGTTTTCAATGTCAGGCTTTTCGGGGGTAAAACCGGGCGGGTCGCTTGCCGGGAAGCTGTCCTCGCTCATCTCGTCGACGCGATCCTGAATGTCCTGCTCGGACGGCACTTTGGGGAAATTATCTACTGGGTCGTTCAACACCCAATGCGTGTCATGGCGAACTAGCTTTTCCGTCGGGATGCGGTAAGTCGTGCCTTCATCGGTTTCCACCAGTACGTTTTGCGCACTGTTTTCCTTGATGACATTACCGACTAACCGGTTTTCGCCGTCATAAACAGCGTTACGATCATTTTCCATGTTGGCGACCTATACCGAATCCGTTCATGAATGAATTCGTCTCTAGCGAGAGGATGAAAACGTGACCGGAATTAACCGGATCACGACGAAAGGTCAAAGACCTAATCCTTGCCTAAACGTAGACCCTGTTTCGGTCATCGAGAAGCGCCTTCAGTATAGCGGCGCAACAGGATTTGTATCCGGCCCAATCCTTGAGTATCAACGAAAGAGGCTCAACGTGACGTTGAGCCTCGATTCGATAAACTATTTATCGGCTGTTTGACCTAAGCGCTTATCGCTTACCGGTCAGCTCGTCACTTTCCGACCGGGCGAGGAAGGCGCGAGTGATCTCATCGAGGTTATCCTCCAGCCACTTCGCCATGGCCAGTTCCTCCTGGAGAATGCTCTCGCAGACCTCCTTGATGCGGGCTTCACCCAGTTGATCGGCGGCAGCGATCAGCGCGCGGTAGTTAGCGATCTCGAAATGCTCGAAGGCGTAGCTGGCAACGCTACCCTTGACCACTTCGTCTGATGCCATGGAGCCACCAATTGCCTGACCCATCGCGGCAAATTTCCCGCCCAAATCTTTCATTGTCGAGGTGCGGGTATCCATCGACTCCAGACACTCTTCGAGTCGAGTGGCTTGGGACTTGGTTTCATCGATATGCTGGGTGATACGTGCCTGCAGTTTCGGGTAGTGCTCCAAGCGTTTGGCTTGGGCGGTCAACATCTGCTCGGCCTGCTCTTCCATGGCATGAGCATCTTTGAGCCATGAATGAAGCTGCTGCATAGGATCACTGCTCATCGTTCATCTCCTTGAAAATAACCGGCCCGGCCCCGTATTGATGAAAGCCATCGCGTAGTTGGCTCATCCTTGAATCAAAATCGCTTATTCGACCTCTCCCACGCCTTTCATGACATCGGCCATATTTTCATATTGCCCTTCGGGTAAGTCTTCGACGACCTTCATGACGTCGGATTCCGCACCGTTTTTCTTGGCGTGCTCGACGATAGCCTTCTTGTCCGCCGGGAAATCGATGCCACCTAGATAGCTGGAAATATTGGCCGGGGATTGGCCTCCGAGACCTCGAGTCATGTTCGTTACTCCTCTTTAGACATGCATTAGGGCTTGTCACCTACCGAGCGTAGTCGGCGGTCGACCACCTACCAATGAGAACCGCGCATCGGATTGACCCCGATTAATGCCGTGATATGAACCTCTACGGCTAGCAACGGTTTTGACATTGACGTCTCTTGAAGGTCATACGCTCAAATACCGCCCCGGCAGCCGCTCGGCCAAAAAATCCATGAATAGCCGAGCGCGTCGGGAGAGGGCGGCCTGGCGGTAGTAGACGACGTTGATGCGCTGGGTCTGGAATTGCGTCTGGCTGGGCAGAACATCGATGAGCCGGCCTTGCTGACGCGGGGCGATCGTCATGTAGTCGGCGAGGCAGGCGATGCCTTCGCCGGCCATGACGAGTTCGAGCAGCGTCGGACCGCTGGAAGCAGAGAGCGTGGGTCTGATGTGTAGCGGTTTGCCTTGGGCGTCCAATAATGGCCAGCGATTGAGATGATCCAGCTGGCTGAAGCCGAGCAGGCTGTGACGCGCGAGATCGTCGATGCTACGCGGCGAGCCGTGACGCTCGAGATAGTCGGGGCTGGCGAGAAGACGCAGCGGGCTGTGGCCCAACGGGCGGGCATGAAGCGAGGAATCTTCCAGTTCGCCGATGCGAATGGCGAGATCGACGCGCTGCTCAAGCAAGTCGATGAAGCGATCGTGGGTATCGAGCTCCAGCGTGATACCAGGATAGCGGTGGCGAAACTCGCCGATCACCGGCACGATCACGAACTGCATAAAGCTGGGTGCCGCGTTGATGCGAAGCCTTCCCTGGGGCTGGTCCTGATGATGGACGATCGCTTCCTCGGCACTATCGACCGCGGCAAGAATCGCGCGCGCATGGCCCAGAAACGTTTCCCCCTCTTCCGTCAACTCCAGCCGGCGCGTCGTTCGCCGCAATAGTGTCGTGCCCAGTTTGCGCTCGAGACGATTGAGCGCACGGCTGACACCGGACACCGTCAACCCCAGGCGCTCGGCAGCGCCGGTGATGGAGCCGGCGTCGACCACCGCGACGAACGCGAGTTGTTCCTCGAGCGTGCTTTTCATGTGTTTATCCAGCGATCGACCGGTTTGTTGATTTAAAGTCAAAAGTGACTTGCCGCCATCATGGTTTATTTGCCGTGGTTTGTCTCCACAATGGCTTTCATCGCGCCGCGCCCGGTAATACCGGACGTGGCATCTAGTTTTGTGATGGAGAAACCTCGAACGATGAAGATTCTATCGATCAACGGTGGCAAGCCATTCGCCCATTCCGGCGGTGAGCTCAATAATATGTTCCATGCGGTTGCCGTCGAACAGCTGATCGAACTCGGCCACGAGATCCGCGAGACGGTGATCGAGTCCGGCTATGACGCTCAGGCCGAAGTGCAGAAGTATCTGTGGGCGGACGTGATCGTCTATCAGATGCCCGGCTGGTGGATGGGCGCGCCCTGGAGCGTCAAGCGCTATCTGGATGAAGTACTGACCGCAGGTCACGGCTCGCTCTATGCCAACGACGGCCGTTCGCGTCACGATCCGAGCAAGCAGTACGGTAGCGGCGGGTTGCTGCAGGGCCGCCGCTACATGCTCTCGCTAACCTGGAACGCGCCGCAGGAAGCCTTCGACGAGGCCGACAACTTCTTCGAGGGCAAGGGCGTCGACGGCGTCTACTTCGCGTTCCACAAGTCGCAGCAGTTCATCGGCCTGGACGCACTGCCCACCTTTATCGCCAACGACGTGATGAAGATGCCAGACGTCGAGCGCCATACGGCGGAATACCGTGAGCATCTGGAACGGGTGTTGGGTCGGGTGACGGGCGAGACTGATGCCGAAGTGAAGCAGAGCGAGAGTCTGGTGGATTGACCGAGAGAGTCTGACAGGCAGGACCGCTCGGGTGGATATCCGGTATGCTGGGATGATCGATAGCTTGCTCACTGTCGATCGTTCTTGGTCTATTCGAGGTGTTTCCCATGTATTCCGCCGCGCTGCCTGCCGATCCTTCTCCGCGTCCGTCCACTTCCGCGATCCAGGCGCTGGTCGCCGAGCTCGAGCCGATCCTCGGCGAGCGTATCACCACGGCGGCGGGCATTCGCGAGCAGCACGGCCATGACGAGTCCTGGCACCATCCGGCGGCGCCGGATGCGGTCTGCTTCCCGCACTCCACCGAGGAAGTCTCCGCCGTGGTGCGGGCCTGCGCGGCGCATCGGGTGCCGGTGATCCCCTACGGTGTGGGTACCTCCATCGAAGGTCAGATCATCGCCGAGCGCGGCGGGCTCAGCGTCGATCTTTCGCAGATGAATACGGTGATCGAGGTTCGCCCGGAAGACATGGATGCCACCGTCCAGCCCGGCGTGACCCGCACCCAGTTGAATACGCACCTGCGCGCGACGGGGCTGTTCTTCTCCGTCGACCCAGGCGCGGATGCCAGCATGGGCGGCATGGCCTCGACCCGGGCCAGCGGCACCAACACCGTGCGCTACGGCACCATTCGCGACAACGTGTTGTCGATGACCGTGGTGATGGCGGACGGCCGTATCGTCGAGACCGGCACGCGGGCACGCAAGTCCGCCGCTGGTTATGACCTGACCCACCTGATGATCGGCGCCGAGGGCACGCTCGGCATCATTACCGAACTCAACGTCAAGCTGCATGGGCTGCCGGAGGCGATTTCGTCGGCGACGGTGGCGTTCGAGGATGTCGCCGGTGCGGTCAACGCGGTGATCGCCTCGATCCAGTACGGCATTCCCATGGCGCGGATCGAACTGATGGACGCGCTGGCGATGCAGGCGGTGAATGCGTTCTCCCGGCTCGACTACGCCGAGAAACCGACGCTGTTTCTGGAATTCCACGGCACCCACTCTGGCGTGAAGGAGCAGGCGGAGACGATGGCGGAACTGTGTCAGGAGTTCGGCGGCAGCGATTTCGCCTGGGCCACGAAGGAAGAAGATCGCCAAGCGCTATGGCAGGCGCGCCACGATGCCGCCTACGCGGCCAAGGCGCTGCGCCCGGGAATGGAGTTTCTCGCTACCGATATCTGCGTGCCGATCTCGCAGCTGGCGGAATGTATCGAAGCGACCCAGGCAGATGTCGCCGAGAGCGGCCTGATCGCGCCGTTGCTGGGTCACGTCGGGGATGGCAACTTCCATCTGGTCGTCGCGGTGGATCGCAATAGCGAACAAGAGCTCGAGACGCTGGCGGCGTTCAACCGGCGCCTGATCGAACGCGCGCTCGCCGCCGGCGGCACCTGCACCGGCGAGCACGGCATCGGCACCGGCAAACGCGCCTACATGGAAGCCGAACACGGCGAAGGCTGGGCCGTGATGCGAGCGATCAAGGCCGCGCTCGATCCGCTCGGCATCATGAACCCGGGCAAGCTGGTGTGACGGCGTTGCCTGAATACAGTGCAAACTTGAGTCGTAACAGCAGCGTCGACTACTGAGCGCGCGCCCGGTAACGCTCAATCTTCGCGCGATTTCCGCAGGTCCCCATTCGGCACCAGCGGCGGCCGGCGCCTCTCCCTCTATCGAGAAAAAGCCCTGTGCAACGGTGACACTCCCGCAATCGTTCGAGTGGGCCGTGCGAAAAAAGATTCGTCAACTCAAGCGCCACTCGTGTTCGGATCAACTTCGCGCCGATATCCGAGTCACTGCTCACGTGCCAAGCGATACTTTTTCCATTTTGGCGCAACGTGGCGTGCTGACCGGCGTAAAGCAACTCTCGCTTGAGCACTTCCAGGTCCGCCGGATCGGCTGGGCGGCCGGCCGCTATGGCGCTCAAGCTGCGCCATGCGGATTCACGCAGAACGTGCAGTGCATACTGCTCGGCTTCGGCCTCAGTGTCGTTCGCAGTAGGTATTTCCACCTCTTCAAGCAGGCCGATGGCGCGAGCCCATTCGACGCTCGTTTGCCAGTCGGGAATGCCTGAGCGCTCGCGTTGTTTGCCCTCGTCGTCGATCGTGTTGACGAAGTCGAGCGCGATATGGCCACCAAAGAAACCCTCGGACTGCCAGTAGTGCATTTTTGTAACCTCTTTTTTGGTTTTTAGTGGTTGAGTCGCTGTGCGTCATCGTATAACCTTTATTTTACAAATAACGGTTACAGGTAGCAAAGTGATGCTGACTCTCGATCAATCTTTCACCCATGCTAATCAGCAGGTGGCTTGGGGCCGAATGGGTGAAGGCGCGCCCCTAGTGCTAATCCATGGTTTTCCCTGGTCTTCCCAGGCGTGGCGACGTATCGCACCTTGGCTTGCGAAGCGCTATACCGTTTATTACTTCGACATGCTGGGGACTGGCGAGTCCGATAAATTCGACGGGCAGAACGTCTCGCCTGCTGTGCAGAGCGAGCTTCTCGCGGCGTTGATAGCGCACTGGCAGCTCGAACGTCCCCACGTCGTCGGGCACGACTTTGGCGGTTTGGCCGCGCTGCGTGGCGCTTTCATCAATGGCCTTATCTACGGTCGGCTGACTCTGATTGATGCTGTCTGTCTGCTACCCTCGGGATCACCCCTGTTTGCGCAGATTAGAGAGTACGAAGAAGCTTTCGCGGGTATGCCGGCCTACGCCCACGAGGCGCTTTTCCGGGCGTTCGCGCGCGATGCCGCTTGGCGCCCGATGGGAGAAGAGGCGCTTGATGTCTATCTGAAAGGTTACAGGGGCGAGACCGGCCAACGCGCCTTCTATCGACAGGTCGCGCAGGCCGATGCGAAGTCCATCGAGGAAGTGCAGCAGCGCTATGCGCCTCTGGATTATCCGGTGGACTTGATCTGGGCGGAGCATGACGACCGCATTCCCGTCAGCCAGGGCGAAATATTGGCGCGTCATCTTGGCGTTGATCGCCTGCTACGCGTTGCGGATGCCGGGCACGCCATTCAGGAGGACGCGCCCGAATCCATCGTGGCTGCCCTGCTCGCAGATCAGTCCGCGGATCGGGGAGGACAAAGAATCGCACCATGCTGAACGCGCCAGGAGCGAAGAGGAATGACTATGCTCACACGCATCGACATCCCGACGCTGAGGCTCGCTGGTGCTCGAACCCGAATCAGTACGGCTTCAACATCGGCTGCCTGGAGGGCGTCAATCCCTACGATCTGGGCGACGTCGAGGTAACTGACGGTGTCAATCACCCGGCCGATCGGTGACGGCCGAGTGAAGTGAGCGGTGGCTCTCAGGCGTTTCGGGCGCGTGCCGCATGCAGCTTGCGATAGCTCTCGAGCAAACGCTGATGGCGATCGAGACCTTCCAGCGCCAGGTTCGTTGGTGTCAGGCCGGGGAAACGGACCTCGCCATTCACCGATCCGATGACGGCTTCCATCGTCTCTTCGCCGAACATCCGAGTCAGGTTGACGCGGTAGTCATCGAGCTCGAGATCGTCGTCGAGCGTGATCTGCAGCACCGCTAGAACGGCTTGATAGAACAGCCCTCGTTCGACGGTGTTGTCGTTGAACTGCAGGAACATCTCGACCTGATCCAGCGCGTCTTCCCGCTTGCCAAGCGCCAGGTTGATCAGCAGTTTCAGTTCGAGAATGGTGAGCTGGCCCCAGACAGTGTTCTCGTCGAACTCGATGCCGATCAGCGTGACGATCTTCATCTGCTCGTCGAGCTCGCTCTCGTCGAGTTGCTCGAGCAGCTCCAGCAGTTGCGGGTCGTTCAGCGCATGCAGATCGAGAATGTCCTCGCGGAAGGTCAGCGCCATGTTGGTGTTGTCCCACACCAGATCCTCCACCGGATAGACCTCGGAATAGCCTGGCACCAGAATGCGGCAGACCGGTGCGCCCAGGTCTTCATGGATCGCCACGTAAGCTTCCAGTCCCTCGTCTTCGAGAATGCCGAATAGCGCTGCCGTCTCTTCGGCGTTCGAACCCGAGAAGTCCCACTCGACGAACTCGACATCCGCCTGGGCACTGAAGAAGCGCCAGGAGATGACGCCGGAGGAGTCGATGAAGTGCTCGACGAAGTTGTTGGGCTCGGAGACCGCCTGCGAGTTGAAGGTGGGTGCTGGCAGGTCGTTCAAGCCTTCGAAGCTGCGGCCCTGCAACAGCTCGGTGAGGCTACGCTCGATCGCCACCTGCAGGCTGGGATGCGCGCCGAACGAGGCAAAGACGCCACCAGTGCGTGGATTCATTAACGTGACGCAGGCCACCGGATAGCGACCGCCGAGGGAGGCGTCCTTCACCAGCACTGGGAAGCCCTGCGATTCCAGCGCCTCGATTCCTTCGACTATGCCGGGATATTTCGCCAGCACGGCCTCGGGCACGTCCGGCAGCACTATTTCCTGTTCGATGATCTGCTTTTTCACCGCGCGCTCGAAGATTTCCGACAGGCACTGCACCTGCGCTTCGGCAATGGTGTTGCCCGCGCTCATGCCATTGCTCAAATACAGGTTCTCGATCAGGTTCGACGGGAACCAGACCGTCTCGCCGTCCGACCGCCGCACGAAGGGCAGCGAGACGATGCCGCGATCCGTGCGTCCGGAGTTGGTGTCGAAAAGATGCGAGCCACGCAGTTCGCCTTCCGGATCGAAGATTGCCCGACAGTGGTCGTCGAGAATTTCCACCGGCAGTTCGTCATTCGGCCCCGGCTGGAACCACTTTTCGTTGGGGTAGTGGACGAAATCGCTGGCGGCGATCTCCGGGCCGAAAAACTGATCGTTGTAGAAGAAGTTGCAGGAGAGACGCTCGATGAATTCGCCCAGCGCCGAGCAAAGTGCGGCTTCCTTGGTCGCGCCCTTGCCATTGGTGAAGCACATCGGCGAGGCGGCATCGCGAATATGCAGCGACCAGACGTTGGGTACGATATTGCGCCAGGAGGCGATCTCGATCTTCATGCCGAGATCGGACAGGATCCTGGTCATGTTGGCGATAGTCTGCTCCAGCGGCAGATCCTTACCCTCGATCCAGGTCGATTCACCTTCCGCGCCGTCTTTCACGTGAGCCCCTGACATCAGCAGCGCCTGGGCGTCCTCGTCGATGCTCTTGACCGTCTCGATCTGGAATTCCGGATTGTTCTGGATCACCCGTTTGACCGAGCAGCGCTCGACGGAGCGCAGAATGCCGATGCGATCCTTCTCGGAGATATCGTCCGGCAGTTCGACCTGGATCTTGAAGATCTGGTTGTAACGGTTTTCCGGGTCGACGATGTTGTTCTGTGAAAGCCGGATGTTCTCGGTGGGGATCTCGCGCGCGTTGCAGTAGACCCGCACGAAGTACGCCGCGCACAGTGCCGAGGAGGCCAGGAAATAGTCGAAGGGCCCCGGCGCGGAGCCATCGCCCTTGTAGCGGATCGGCTGATCGGTGATGACGGTAAAGTCATCGAACAGCGCTTCCTGACGCAGGTTATCGAGATAGTTGACCTTGATTTCCATGAAGAAGACCGCGTTGGTAAGTGGCTGCGCCTCGAAACTTGGATCGGGCGGATGGCGGCCATTATCCGGATTTGAGGGCGCTGCGTCTTGGGATGGCGAGCTCCATTCCTCATGAAGCATCATCGGGTGCGCTCAAGCACGTAAAAAGTGAACTCGAGCTAGGCGACAGGAGTATCAATAGGTAAAAGCCACCACCCCAGCCGTTACTGCGGTTAGCCAAGCGAGGATGCCATGGCTGGCCTCGACGATACCGTAATAGGCGAAGGCTGGATTGCCACCGCCGCGGGAGGTCGGATGCCCATGGCGGCGCGCGCGATGCCAAGGCAGTGCCAGAAGCGTGCCGATCAAGATCACGATCAGGAACTGGATGAATCCGGCCAGCGCCAGCGCCCTGACGTCAGTGAGCAGAAAGAGTATCCACAGGACGATGCTTGCGGTACCGAGACTGAAATTGGCAAACAGGGCCGCGACGTAGGACGTGGCGACCCCTGGGTCATGCAGCCCGCCACGCCGAAGAAAGGTCGTCAGCATGATAGCGCCCGATGCTTCGGTGACACACCAGAGTATGAGTACTACCCATTGCATCAGCGGTCCTCGTTCGTATCCGTATCGTAACCTTCCCGCTGCGCCAATTCGTCGGCGACGCGAACCCCGTAACGATAGGCCAGGCGTCCACCCAGATGGCCGGAAACGGCTAGCAGTGCAAAGGCCGCGCCCGATAGCGCCACCAAGCCCACCGGGACGCCACCGCTAACAGGGGGAGGCCACGCCCAGCGCAGCAGGAAACTGCCCAGATAAAGCGTGGTAGCGGTCAGGTTTAACCCCATGTGCACCAGCCCGATACGCTGCACATGGGTACCGGCCGGCACTTGCAGAAGGTCCAGAAAGCCGAACACGGCCGCCGCTACGGCAACCACCACGCCGATCGCTATTAACCAGTAAGAACCTACGTAGAGCGCCTGTACCGGGCCGCCTATCCATGACGCTACGTCAAAAACCAGGCTCGCCAGCCAGCATCCGATCGGTACCGGTACCAAGGTCGAATGCACCGGGCTACCGTACCCGCCAGCCAGGCGAACTTTAGGATGCTTGGCTTGGCGCCATGTCTCGTCCGGCGCCGATGTCGAATGCTTCGACCGGGCACGATCATCGTCAATGTGCCGATCGTTTCGGTGTGTTGCCATGGCTGCTTTCCGGCTGATGAAAGTTGGCATGGGCTTCGATTGTCGCCGCTGCCAGACGCTGACACGCAATCGTTCTCCATATGTCTGCTGCGAACTACTGTAGTCGCTGAACTATCAGCCGGTGTCATACTGAAGCCGTACCATTAGTCTTCGTTAAAATAATGCCGGATAAAATTAATGCCTTGTTCTATTCCGGTGCCAGCAGGTAACCACGCATGCTCCTTGTGTCTTCAACTTTCGCCATCGCACTGATCACTGCCACTATTAGCCTCGTCACCCTGGCGCCGAATGCGATGCATGCCATCAACTGGCCCCTCCTGATTGGTGCTTCCTTCGTCATGGCGTTGACGCCGGGGGCGAACCAGCTGCTGTCGCTTTCCAATGGCTTCCGCCTCGGCGTAGCGCCGGCGATGACGGCGGCCTGCGGGCGCTTTACCGCCTTCGTGGTGATGGTGATCGGCGTCGCCGTGGGGCTGGGGCATTGGCTGGCAACCTCGGCGCTGTTCTTCGGCGTGCTCAAGTGGGTGGGGGCGGCGTATCTGCTTTATCTCGGCTTGCGCTCGATGCTGACGGCCTGGCGACCGACTGCGATGCCGGCGAGCGCTGAGACCGTAACCGCCGACTCACGGTCGCTGATCCGGCGAGAAGCGCTGGTCGCATTCTCCAACCCCAAGGCGTACGTGCTGTTCGCGCTATTCCTGCCGCAGTTTCTCCACGCCGATGGCGAATCGTTCGCCCCTGCGATCGTGTTGGCGGGGCTGGTCTACATCCTGATCGAGTTCGGCTGTGCGGCTCTATACGCCAGCGCCGGGCGTCTGCTGGGGAAAGGCAGTGTCACGCTTCGTCGTCAGCGCTGGCTGGATGGCACCAGCGGCACGGCAATGATCGGCCTTGCGGGGTGGTTGGCATTGGAGAAGCGGCCAGGCTGATCCTGTTATTCTTTTAGATATAACGTGCGGCGTTATTTTGGACAAAAGGAGGCCCAGGGGTGATCAATAGCTTCAAAGATAAGCAGACTGAAACCATCGCTGACGGCAAGGTCGCTCGGAAGTTGCCTCGAGATATGCAACGGACGGCTTTGAAGAAATGCGCCAATTGGAGGCAGCCACCCAACTCGACGATCTACGCATTCCTCCCGGCAACCGTCTGGAAGCGTTGCGCGGTGACCGAGAAGGGCATTACAGCATTCGTATCAACAACCAATGGCGGATCTGTTTTCGGTTCGAAAGCGGTAACGTCTACGAAGTCGAAATCGTCGACTACCACTGAGGGAGGTGAGCCATGACTGAAGAACGACTCCCCAACATTCATCCCGGTGAGATCTTGCTGGAGGAATTCATCGAGCCGCTGGGCTTGACCAAGAATGCCTTGGCCACGGCCATCAGCGTGCCCGCTACGCGTATCGGTGAAATCACGCGCGGGGCACGGGTGATCACGGCGGATACGGATCTACGCCTATCGATCTACTTTGGCACGAACCCGGGCTATTGGCTGCGGCTGCAGAACGCCTACGATCTGGAAGAAGCCAAACGCCACGGCCACTACGAGGGGATTCGCCCCCGGGTGGCTTGATCGAGCCGAAACATCAAGAAAGCGACTTACGTCAGCTTCTGCAGCTCTTCATACAGCGCCGCCGGGATGGTGACGCCATTAGCGTGACTGCGTTCCCGTGCCTCGAAACGGCGCTGCGAGGGCAGGCGGGCGCCCTGATCGATGATGCGCTCGAACAGCACTTCCGCGTGGGCCAGATGCGCGTCGGCGCGCTCGCCCAGAAACGTGGCGGGGGAGAGGGCGAGGATGATTTCACCGTGGTAGGGCTTGCCGGTGCCGTCGTCGTTGGCGGGTTGAGTCTCGTGGCTCAGCACGTCGCCGATCAAAGGGCCGGCGAGGAGTTCGATCATGGTCGAAAGCGCCGAGCCCTTGTGGCCGCCAAATGGCAGCATGGCGCCGTCGAGCGCGGCTTGCGGGTCTGTGGTCGCGTTGCCCCGATCATCCAGTGCCCAGCCTTCGGGGATCGAGTCTCCGGCACGCTTGTGCAGCTCGATCTCGCCACGGGCGACGACGCTGGTGGCGAAATCGAAAGTGTAGGGTGCCCCGCTTGGTCGCGGCCAGGCAAACGCGATGGGGTTGGTGCCTAGCAGCGGGCGGTTGCCACCTGTGGGGGCGACGAAGGCATGGGTCGGGTTCATCGCCAGGCCGGCCAGCCCCATTTCCGCGAGCGCTTCGACCTCGGGCCACAGCGCGGAGAAGTGAAAGCAGTTGTTGATGGCGAGTGCGGCAATGCCGTTACGTTCAGCTTTCTCCTTGAGGTGCGTCTTGCCCCGCTCGAAGGAGAGCAGGGAGTTGCCGCGATTGGCATCGATTCTTACGATACCGGGCGCCTGATCGATGATCTCCGGCTCGGCTTGGGTATCGACGCCTCCTTTCCTGGCCGTTTCCACGCAGCTGACGAGGCGATAAAGGCCGTGGGAATGGCACTCGTCGCGTTGTGCCGCGACGACGCTACGCATGATCGCACCGGCGTGGGCTTCGTTGAATCCGGCATTGTCGAGAATGCGCAGACTTAGCGCTTCGGCATCTCGAAGCGAGAGGGTGACGTCTTGTTCCATGATCGGGCTCTTCGGCGGGTGCATAAGGCAAAGGCATGCAAAGAAAGCCATCGGCGCGGCAAAATCTTTGTCATACAAACAGAGAGCCAGCATAAAGGTCTAACCCGCCGAGGCCTGTTAGACGAAAGTTATAGGACGTTGCACAAAATGCCCGGAAGTATGCCGGCGAACGTCGATCTACACTAAATTCTGCTGACTGCCCGGTGACGTTGCCAGCGCATCCAAATCCAGCATCTGGATGGCGCTGATCGCGGCTTCCATGGCGCCTTCCTGGCACAGACCGGAAAGGGCGGCGTTTTCGTAGCCTGCCAAAGCGGCCTCGATGCAGGCTTTCTGGACTCTCGCGGCGAGATGCAGCGCTTCTGTCTCGGTCATCGCTTTTTCTCCGGCCGATCATCGCATGTTTCTAGATACTCCTTGAGCACCACGGCGTGATTGCATTCGACGTCTTTTGCGGCGAACAGCAGCGTCAGCTGTTTCTGACGGGCGATCTCGCGCAGCTCTTCGAGAGCGGCGGTATCGGTCTCGGCGAGTTCCGAGCGATACGCCTTTCGAAACGCCTGCCAGCGTTCCCGGTCGTGACCGAACCACTGGCGTAGTTCCTTGCTGGGCGCGAGCGTCTTGTACCATTCGTCTAGCTTGGCATCACGTTTGGCGATACCCCGCGGCCACATGCCGTCGACCAGTGCCCGGTAGCCGTCGTTCTGGGCGGCGTCATCGTAGATACGTTTGAGCTGGATCTTCATGAGTTCTCCTGTGAAATAAGCGTGGTGGCGGGCGGGGCGAACCGAATGAGGACGCGACCGTCATCGCCGACAGCTCTCAATGATGGCCGCTCTCAATATAGCCGACCTGCTTGCACGAGAACGGTCATGCGCGAAGGGGAGCCGGGTTAGCGGTAGCAATATCCTGCAATACCCGGATACTCATAACGCTGAATTTTGATTTTGAATCATAAGCAGGGATACAAAATTATGAGAAAAGCCTTTTACCCTTTCGCCGCGACGGCGTTATTCGCGCTGGCATCTACCGCTCAGGCCCATGCGCAGGAGAAAACGCTGATCATCGGCACCAACAACTGGGCAGAGAACATCGCCGTCGCCAACCTCTGGAAGTTGATCCTCGACGATCAGGGTTATGACACCGAGCTCTCCGCTGTCGGCAAGAGCGCACTCTTTGCCGGGTTGGCCAACAATGACTTCGATCTGTCGCTGGAACTATGGCTGCCTTACACCGACAAGACATACCTCGCGCCGTACAAGGACACGCTCGAGGTTCACGATGCCTGGTACGACAGGACCGGTCTGGGGTTGGTGGTGCCGAGTTACGTCGATATCGACACCATCCCCGAGCTGGCGAAACACTATGAGGAGTTCGAATATCAGGGCAATCCGACGATCCTGGGTATCGACCCGGGGTCATCTATTGCCGGGATGACCGACGATGCCATCGCAACCTACGACCTGCCGCTGGATCAGGTGAATAGCTCCGAACCGGCGATGATGTCGGCGCTCGATAGCGCCTATCGGAACGAGCAGCCGATCGTGGTGACGTTGTGGAACCCGCACTGGGCGTTTGCCGACTACGATCTCAAGTATCTCGAGGATCCCAAGAAGGTCTATGGCGATGGCGACACCATCTATTGGTTCTCCCGCGAGGGCTTTTCCGAGGATGATCCGTGGCTGACCGCCGTACTCGATGCCTGGCACATGAGTGACGAAAGCCTCGGCGAGCTGATGTCGGAGATCGAGTCTCAGAACGATCCGGTTGCCGGTGCACGGACCTGGCTCGAGGAAAACCAGGATCAGGTCGACGAATGGCTGGCCGCCAGCGAACAGATTCAACAGTAGCGAGATCGCTGGCCAGGTCTTGCCCTGCGTGGCTGCCCTTTAGACCAGAACGGCTTCTGGGTGCAACCACCCTATCTTGCGCTATCGGCCAATTGATTAAACGCTACTTCACGCTCTAACCTGTGCCGACTGCTGGCTGTCTGACCGGCCGGCAACACAATGACAATCGGCCACAAGCCGACATCACAATAACAGCGCTGCTGTGCAGGAGATTGATAATGAAGAAGACGCTGCTTGCGGCTGGCATCGCCGCCATGATGCTGGGCGCGACCCCGGTCATGGCCAAGACGCTGGTCTACTGCTCCGAAGGTTCGCCGGAGGGCTTCGACCCTTCCCTCTACACCGCTGGCACCACCTTCGATGCGTCGAGCAAGACGGTCTACAACCGTCTGGTTCAGTTCAAGCCGGGTACCACCGAAGTCGAGCCGGCCATCGCCAAGAGCTGGAAAGTCTCGGATGACGGTCTGGAAGTGACCTTCAACCTGCGCGATGACGTCAAATTCCAGTCCACCGATTTCTTCACGCCGAGCCGAAAGCTCAACGCCGACGATGTCATCTGGACGTTCGAGCGTCAGATGGACAAGGAAAATCCTTATTATCAGCTCGCCAACGGCAGTTTCGAGTATTTCAACTCGATGTCGATGGGTGACCTGATCAAGTCGATCGACAAGGTCGACGACCATACCGTCAAGTTCATGCTCACCAAGCCTAACGCGCCGTTCGTCGCCAACCTGGCGATGGATTTTGCGTCGATCCACTCCAAGGAATACGAGCAGCAACTGCTCGATGACGGCAAGCCGGAGATGGCCAACCAGCAGCCGATCGGTACCGGTCCGTTCCAGTTCGTCAATTATCGGGAAGATGCGGCCATTCGCTACAAGGCGAACCCGGATTACTTCCGTGGCAAGCAGCCGATCGACGACCTGGTCTTCGCGATCACTTCCGACGCTCAGGTTCGTTACCAGAAACTGATGGCGGGCGAGTGCCAGGCAATGCCGTTCCCGAATCCGGCCGATGTCGAGGACATGAAGCAGAACGACGACATCAACGTGCTGCAGGAAGCCGGCCTGAACGTCGCCTATCTGGCCTATAACACCCAGCAGGCGCCGTTCGACAAGCCGGAAGTGCGTAAGGCACTGAACATGGCGATCAACAAGCAGGCGATCATCGATGCGGTATTCCAGGGCGCTGGCGAAGTGGCCAAGAATCCGATTCCGCCGTCCATGTGGGGCTACGCCGACGATATCAAGGACGATCCTTACGATCCCGACAAAGCCAAGCAGATGTTGAAGGATGCGGGCGTCGAGAACCTGAAGATGAATATCTGGGCAATGCCGGTCCAGCGTCCGTACATGCCGAATGCGCGGCGTACCGCCGAACTGATGCAGTCGGATTTGTCCAAGGTCGGCGTCGATGCACAGATCGTCACCTATGAGTGGGGCGAGTATCTCAAGCGCTCTTCGGATACCAAGCGCGACGGGGCGGTGATCCTGGGCTGGACTGGCGACAATGGCGATCCGGACAACTTCATGGGCGTACTGCTCGGCTGTGACGGTGTTGGCGGTGCCAACCGCTCGCAGTGGTGCTATAAGCCATTCGACGAATTGATCCAGAAAGCGCGGACGCTGGATAATCAGGATGAGCGTGCCAAGCTCTATAAGCAGGCGCAGCAAATCTTCAAGGAGCAGGCACCTTGGGACACCCTGGCTCACTCCACGGTCTTCATGCCGCTGCGCAAGGAAGTGACCGGCTACAAGATCGATCCGCTCGGCGGCCATAGCTTCGAAGGCGTCGACATCAAGTAATTCTCTCCTAGCGGAAAGGCGGAGCGGCCCTGACAGCTGCCCCGCCTTTTAACGCGTGACTAGCCAGTACTCCTAACATGTTCAAATTTCTTCTGGTCAAGCTATCGCAGCTGGTCCCGACGTTCATTGGCGTCACCATCGTTGCGTTCGCTTTCATTCGCCTGTTGCCGGGCGATCCGATTCTGCTGATGGCGGGGGAGCGCGGCATCTCCGCCGAGCGCTACGCCCAGCTCAAGTCTCAAATGGGCTTCGACCGCTCTCTGGTCGTCCAGTATTTCGATTTCCTCAAGGGGTTGCTGCATGGCGATCTCGGCAATTCCCTGGTGACCCACGCGCCGGTGATGGATGAGTTCATGAGCCGCTTTCCGGCCACGCTCGAACTCTCGCTCTTTGCACTAACGTTTGCCGTCATTATCGGTTTGCCGGCCGGTGTGTTGGCCGCGGTCAAGCGCGGCAAGACGCTCGATCACTCCATCATGGGTATCAGTCTGACCGGCTACTCGATGCCGATCTTCTGGTGGGGGCTGCTGCTGATCATGCTGTTCTCGAGCACCTTGGGCTGGACGCCGGTGTCGGGACGTATTTCGTTTCTGTACTTCATCGAGCCGGTGACTGGTTTCATGACCATCGATAGCCTGATTGCCGGCGATTGGGGGGCGTTTCTCTCGTCGCTTCATCACCTGATTCTGCCGGGGATCGTGCTGGGCACGATTCCGCTGGCGGTCATCGCGCGCCAGACCCGTTCCTCGATGCTCGAGGTGCTGGGCGAGGACTACGTGCGCACCGCGCGGGCCAAGGGGCTGTCGAACTTCCGCGTGATCATGGTGCACACTCTGCGCAATGCGCTGATCTCGGTGGTAACGGTCATCGGCCTTCAGGTCGGTCTGTTGCTGGCGGGGGCCATCCTGACCGAGACGATCTTCTCGTGGCCGGGGATCGGCAAATGGATGATCGATGCGATCTCGCGACGCGACTACCCCTCGGTACAGGGTGGTCTGGTGCTGATCGCGTTCATCGTGATGATCGTCAATCTATTGGTCGATCTTGCCTATGGCGTCATCAACCCACGCATTCGCCACTGAGGGGTCCAAAATGGCTGCACTCGACAATACGGCGTTGGCCTCGTCTGGAGCGCCAGCCCGGCTAGAATGCTCATTTACAACTCGTAAACTCCGCGTCTTCGACCGAGCCCGCCTTGTCTTGTCTTCGTTCGCGCATTCTGGAGTCATTTCGGGAGCCAAGACATGTCCCAACTAACACTTTCGAAAAAAAGCTCTCAGCCCGCGCCCGGTTCGTTCCGCTACCAGCTGGCGTCTTTCTGGAGCGACTTCAGTGCCAGTCGCGGCGCGCTGGTTGGCCTGATTTTTATCGTCTTCATCCTGCTGGTCGCGTTGTTCGCCCCCTGGATCGCCCCGCATGACCCGGCGATGCAGGATCGTTCGGCGTTGCTGTTGCCGCCGGTCTGGCATGCCGAGGGTAGCTGGAGCTACCTCCTCGGAACCGATGCCGTGGGCCGCGATATGCTTTCGCGACTGATTTTTGGTGCCCGCTATTCGCTTTCGATCAGCGCCATGGTGGTGATCATCTCGATGAGCGTGGGCATCTTTCTCGGTCTGCTGGCCGGGTATTTCCGTGGCTGGGTCGAGACCGTCATCACTCGTGTGATGGATGTGGTGCTGGCCTTTCCCAGCCTGCTGTTGGCGCTGGGTCTGGTCGCCATTCTCAGCCCCGGTCTGACCAGCGCGATGATCGCCATTGCGATGGTACAGCTGCCCTATTTCGTGCGCCTGACGCGGGCCGCGGTGATCGGCGAGAAGAATCGCGAGTATGTCATCGCCAGCCGGCTGTCCGGTGCCGGGCACCTGCGCCTGATGTTCAACACGCTGCTGCCCAACTGCATGGCACCGCTGATCGTGCAGGCGACGCTCTCGTTCTCCACCGCGATTCTCGATATCGCGGCGCTGGGCTTTCTGGGCATGGGCGTACAGCCGCCGACACCGGAGTGGGGCGCGATGCTGGCCAATGCGCGCGAGTTCATGGGCAGCGCCTACTGGGCGGTCACGTTCCCGGGGCTGATCATTCTGCTCACGGTGTTGATGATCAATCTGATGGGCGACGGCCTGCGCGATGCGCTGGATCCCAAGATGAAACGCTCTTAACGCCGGAGGTTCTGACTTATGGCATTACTCGATATTGAAGGCCTCAGCGTTCGCTTCAAGACCAGTAGCGGCCTGTTTGCCGCCGTGGAGGACGTCGACATCAACGTCGACCGCGGCGAAGTGTGGTCGATCGTCGGCGAGTCCGGCTCGGGCAAATCGGTGTCGATGCTCGCCACCATGGGCCTGCTGCCGTGGACGGCGCAGGTCACCGCCGACAAGATGGCCTTCGACGGCCAGGATCTGCAGCAGCTGAGTTCGCGCCAGCGTCGGCGCATCGTCGGCGGCGAGATGTCGATGATCTTCCAGGAGCCGATGAGCAGCTTGAATCCCTGCTTCACCGTCGGCACCCAGATCGACGAGATGATCAAGCAGCACCTGGGCGGCTCGCGCAAGGAGCGCCACGAACGGGCGCTGGATCTGCTGGCGCAGGTCGGCATTCCCGACCCGGCGCGACGGATCAAGGCCTATCCGCATCAGCTCTCCGGCGGCATGAGTCAGCGCGTGATGATCGCCATGGCGATCTCCTGCAACCCGCGCCTGTTGATTGCCGACGAGCCGACCACGGCGCTCGACGTGACCATTCAGGCGCAGATTCTCGAACTGCTGCTGCGGCTGCAGGAAGACACCGGCATGGCGCTGATCCTGATCACCCACGACATGGGCGTGGTGGCGGAAACGGCGAAACATGTGGTGGTGCAGTACGCTGGCCGTCAGGTCGAAAAGCAGGATGTAAAGTCGCTGTTCGCGCATCCGCGCCACCCGTACACCGAAGCGCTGCTGTCGGCGCTGCCGGAGCGTGCCGGCGATCAGGATCGCCTGCCGACCATTCCCGGTGTCGTTCCCGGCCAGCACGATCGACCCAGCGGCTGCCTGTTCAATCCGCGCTGCCAGTACGCCACCGAACACTGCCGCGAGGTCGAGCCGGTCGCTGCGCCGGACGATCCGGCCAGCACGCTGTGCCACTATCCGCTGGATCATCCGGCTGCCGGCACGTCGCCTTCGGCGCAGTCACCGCAGAATCCGCTGCCGCCGAATCCTCCTTCCCAGAATCCGCCGCAACCGGAGGTGCGTCCATGAGCCGTGATGCCGTATTGAGTGCCGTCAATCTCACGCGTCACTATCAGATCAAGGGTGGGCCGTTCTCCAAGCCGGCAACGGTCAAGGCGCTGAACGAGGCCACCTTCGAACTCTATCCCGGACAGACGTTGGCGGTGGTTGGCGAGTCCGGCTGTGGCAAGTCGACGCTGGCCCGCGTGCTGACGATGATCGAGCCGCCCACCAGCGGCCAGTTGACCATCAGCGGGCACCATGTGTCGCTCAAGGAAGGGCAACGGCCCCCGGCCGCACTGCGCCGAGAGGTCCAGATCATCTTCCAGAACCCGTACGGTTCGCTCAATCCGCGCAAGACCGTGGCGACCATGCTGGAAGAGCCGCTCAAGCTCAATCGCAAGGAGATGAGCGCAGCCGAGCGGCGTGAGGCGGCACTGGAGATGATCGCCAAGGTCGGGCTGCGTCCCGAGCATGCCGACCGTTATCCACACATGTTTTCCGGCGGGCAGCGCCAGCGTATCGCTATCGCACGCGCCTTGATGCTCAACCCCAAGATTCTGGTGCTGGACGAGCCGGTCTCGGCGCTGGATCTGTCGATTCAGGCCCAGGTACTCAACCTGCTGGCGGATCTGCAGGAGGAGTTCGGGCTGGCCTACGTGTTCATCTCGCACGATCTCTCGGTGGTGCGACGCATTGCCGATGACGTGATCGTGATGTACTTCGGTCAGCCGGTGGAAACCGGGCCGGCGGAGGAGGTCTTCACCACGCCGCGTCATCCCTATACCCAGGCGCTGTTCTCGGCCACGCCGGTGGCGGACCCCAACCGTCGACGTGAGCGTGTCCATCTCAAGGGCGAGCCGCCATCGCCACTGGCGCCGCCGCCGGGTTGTCCGTTCGCACCGCGCTGTCACTTGGCGACCGATGAGTGCACCCAGGGCGATCCACCGCTGGATAGTGTCAATGACCGGGTCAGAGTCGCCTGCATCCATGTCGATCAAGCGGTAGCCAAGTACGCGCGCGCCGAGGCGAGCTGAGCGGCGGCGCAAGCACTGAATCGCCACCTCCTGGCCAGATCGACTACGCTGGAAGTCGGTCAAATCGAACCGATGCGTCAGCGATCAAATCGCGCCATCGAATCATCGATAGAGGGGTGGTGATCATGACTCAGCAGATACTGGTACCCATTGACGGCTCCGTCGGCGCGCGCAAGGCACTAGAACACGCATGCCTGGTTCAACGCGCGACCCAGGCCAGGATTCACTTGTTGCATATACCCGAAATACCGATCGCCAACGACGCGTTGGGCGCGAAAGTGGGCGCAGCGCCGATCGATTACACGCCGGAGAAGGGGCGTGCGGCGGGGGAGCGCTTGCTCGAGGAAACCTGGCAGTCACTCTGCGGCGATTCAGACGACGTGGTCTATCACATCGCCGAGGGGCGGCCGGCTCAGGTGATCGTGCAGCAGGCGACCGACCTCGGTGTCGATATGATCGTCATGGGCAGCCGCGGCCTGAGCGATCTCAAGGGCATGGCGGTCGGCAGCGTGTCGCACAAGGTATCGCATATAGCGCCTTGTACGGTGATTACGCTGCATGTGCCGGATTGACTTTGCCGTGCATTAGCGTGCTGGCGGTGTCTTGATACGTCACTTGCCCTTACCTCGACATCGGCTGATAACGGGAGTTCTGGTCAGAGTCGCGAGCTCAGGTGATATCGACCTGATAGCGGAACGTGTTGGCGGCGCCTCGTGAACGCCGATATTCCAGCGGCGTGCGGTCGTAGCCGAGCGCGAGTCGCTCGATCATGACCACGGGTTGATCCTCACCGATGCCCAGGATATCGGCAAATTTCGGCTTGGCCGTCTCGACGGTGAGCGTTTCGCGTGCCGAACCGATCAACTGTCCGCAATGGGACTCGTAGAACGGATAGAGCAGGTTGCCGAAGTCGTCAGTGTCGATCTGCAGCAAGGCCTCGAAACGGGCGGCCGGCAACCAGATCTCTTCATGAAAGAGAGTCACTCCGTCGAGTTGACGGATTCTTTCTAGCCGAATGACCTTCTCCGAGAGCTCCAGTTCTAAAGCGTTCGCGACATCTCGAGGGGAGGATTCCAGCTGACGCGAGAGAATACGGCTGTTAGGGATTCGACGATCACCGTGGGCATCCACCTGACGGAAGAAGCGGAACAGCGAGCCTTCGAAGTTGGGCCGCAGGATAAAGGTGCCGCGCCCCTGGCTGCGCTTCATCAGTCCGTCCTGAACCAGCGTGTCCACGGCCTTTCTCAGCGTGCCGACGGCGACGCCGTAGTGCTTGGTCAGCTCCGCCTCGGTGGGTATCGCTTCGCCAGGTACCCATTCTCCAGCGGCGATCTTTGCCAGCATATCGTCGCGTAACCGCTGGTAGAGTGGCAGACGTTCGTCCGTCATGGCGCTTATCCCCTTCATGAATGTTCCCCCGATGTTTTAAACAACTGTATCACCAATATTCTCACCTTTAGTCGTAGAAGGATAAGAGTACGACTAATGGGGTGTATGCTTGTGTCTGAACCTATTCAACTAGTTGAATATATCTTTTCCTAGGCCGAACATCTCGTTCGCCGTCAGGTGTTCATGCATCCATCAAGGGCCACTCATGACGCAGTTTGCTACCGTCGCGCTGACCGGCGTCGACACCCATGCACATATCTTTCACCAGGGGCTGAAATTGGCCGGCAACCGCCGCTACAGCCCGGACTACGATGCGACCATCGAGCAGTACCTCGGGCATCTCGATCACTGTGGTCTTTCCCATGGCGTGCTGGTGCAGCCGAGCTTTCTGGGCACCGATAACCGCCACATGATGACGGCGCTACGCCAGTTCCCGCAGCGCCTGCGCGGCACGGCGGTGGTGGATCGTGATGTGAGCGACGACGAGCTCGATGAACTGGCCGAAGCCGGTGTCGTCGGGATTCGGCTCAATCTGATTGGACGACCGCTGGAAGATTATCGTGGCGCCGCGTGGCGAACGCTATTCGCCAAAGTGGCACAGCGCGGCTGGTCGGTGGAAATCCAGCGCGGTATGGAAGATCTGGATGTGGTCGTGCCGCAAATTCTGAAAGCCGACGTGGCGGTGGTGGTAGACCATTTCGGCTTGCCCACCGGCGAAATCGATCCGGTCAACTCGCACCATCAGGCTTTTTTATCTCTGCTTTCGAGCGAGGAGATCTGGATCAAACTGTCGGCGACCTATCGTAGCCGCTCGAATCCGGCTCAGGCGCTGAGCTCGATCGAGCGTTTACGTGATGCCTATGGCCATAGCGAGCGACTGCTATGGGGCAGCGACTGGCCGCATACGCGGTTCGAAGATCAGACCGATTACGCCGCGCAGTTCTCGCTGATGCAGACACTGCTGCCGGACGCCGCTGAACGTCAACAGGTTCTGGTCGATAACCCCACCAAGTTGTTCAACATCGACCGGACCGCCTGAAGGTCCTCGAGCCAAGTTCGCTAAGACAAGCACTAAGGGAAACAACGTCAATGATGAGTCTACTGGTGGTGGGGGCGATCGTCGTTTCCATTATTTTAGGGTATCGCACCAAGATCAATATCGGACTGTTCGCGATCGCCTTCGCGTATCTGATCGGTTGCTTCGGGCTGGGCTTGAGCCCCAAGGAAGTGATCGCCATGTGGCCGTTGAAGATATTCTTCATCATCTTCTCGGTGTGTCTGTTCTACAGTTTCGCCATCGTCAACGGTACTTTGGAGAAACTGGCCGAGCATCTGATGTATCGGTGCCGACACTTTCCGCATCTATTGCCTTTTGCCATCTTTCTGGCGGCAACGGTGATCTCCGCCTTGGGAGCCGGTTATTACACCGTGCTGGCGTTCATGGCGCCGATCACGCTGCTGCTCTGTAGCCGCACCGGGCTGCACCTGATCGTCGGTGCCATGGCGGTCAACTACGGGGCGCTGGCGGGAGCCAACTTCGTCTCCAGCCAGAGCGGCATCATTTTCCGCACGCTGATGACCAACTCGGGGATCTCCGACAATCAGGCGTTCATCAACAGCTTCGGTATTTTCGCCAGCACCATGATCGTGCCGATCGTCGTGCTGTCCGGCCTGATTCTGTTCAGTCGCAAGCGCGGCACGGCGATGGTATCGCTGGCGCATATCGAACGCCCCACTCCGCTCGATCGTGACCAGCGCGCCACGCTGATCCTGACCCTGTCGATGATGGCGACCGTGCTGCTGCCGCCGATTGCCAGCCTGATCCTGCCGGACAACGCGGCCGTGACGTTCGTCAATGCCAAGGTCGATATCGGCCTGATCGCCAGCGTGTTCTCGGTCATCGCGCTGCTGCTCAAGCTGGGCGACGAGCGTAAGGCGATCGCCTCGCTGCCGTGGGGCACGATCATCATGATCTGCGGTGTGGGCATGCTGATTTCGGTGGCGATCAAGGCCGGCACCATAGATCTGCTCGGCTCCTGGATCGGCACCAACATTCCGCCAGTACTGATTCCCGTCGCGTTCGGCATCGTGGCCGCGTTCATGTCGCTGTTCGCCAGTACCCTGGGTGTGGTCACGCCGGCCCTGTTCCCGTTGGTGCCGTCACTGGCCGGCACGCTCTCGATCGATCCGATGATCATCTTCATCGCCATCGTCGTCGGCGCGCAGGCCACTTCGATCTCACCGTTCTCCTCCGGTGGCAGCCTGATTCTCGGCTCCTGTCCGACGGACGAAGCGCGCTCGGGTCTGTTGCCCAAGCTGCTGTTCCGCGCCGCACCGCTGGGCTTCATCGCCGCGCTGGTATTCAACCTGCTGTTGACGTTCGTGCTTTGAGCCGAGATGAGTGAGCGTAGACTGGTTTCTCTGCGCTCACTCACCCGCGGCGATGCACGCTTTTTGCCATGTAGTGCGTAACAGTCATGCGTAAAAGATGGCAATTTATCGATAATTTTGGATATTGTGGGGCGAGACACAACGCTCGATAAAAACAACTAGGCAACGCCCATGTCAGAATTCGAGAAACCTTTTCCCTCGGACCAACGTTGGTCCAAGTTGACGCCCGTTTGTCTCCTCTTCACATCTTGCCTAAGGCTTCAGTCTCACGCTCTTCGAATAGATTGCGCTGCTGCGATTTTTATCGGGTGCCTACACGGGTGCCTACAATCAGACCGCACGATCGGCTACCACCTTTCAGGGATGTCATGAGCAAGCAGGCCCAGAGCCCGATTCTGCGGGTTGATCAACTAAGCGTCCGTTTCGGTTCGTCCGAGGTCATCAAAAACCTGTCGCTGGATGTTTTTCCCGGACGAACCACCGCTGTGGTGGGGGAAAGTGGCTCGGGAAAGTCGGTGATGTCGATGTCGATCATGCGGCTTGCTGATATGGCGGGTGCCAGCTTCCCCAGCGGACGCATTCTGTTCTCGCCAGTATCGAGCGAAGACGTCGACCTGTTGAAATGCGACCAAGACGCCATGCGCCGGATTCGGGGCAAGGAGATCGCGATGATCTTCCAGGAGCCGATGACCTCGCTCAATCCGGTTTTTACCATCGGTGATCAGCTCTGTGAGGTCCTGATCCTTCATGAAAAGCGCACGCGTACTGACGCCATGGTCGAAGCCGAGCGCCTGCTGGCTTTGGTTCGCCTGCCGGACGCAAGGGCTCTGCTTGGGCGCTATCCACATCAACTATCGGGCGGCATGCGTCAGCGCGTCATGATTGCGATGGCGCTGGCCTGTCGGCCGAAGCTATTGATCGCCGATGAGCCCACCACCGCCCTGGATGTCACCGTCCAGGCGGAGATCCTCAATATCATGAAGGAGCTGCAGGTCGAGCTCGGCATGGCAATGATCTTCATCACGCATGACATGGGTGTCGTCGCCGAAATGGCTGACGATGTGGTGGTGATGTGGCAAGGCGAGAAGGTCGAAGCGGGACCGGTCGAGGAGATTTTCTTCCGCCCCCGGCATCCCTACACGCGAATGCTGCTTTCAGCCGTGCCCAAACTGGGCGCCATGCAGGGCTTCGCGCACCCCCGGCGGACGCCGCTGACCGTGCTGCGAAACGGTGAACTGGTACAAGAGGGTGACGATCGGCAGCAAGATACGGCTGATTACACGGTGCCACCGCTGCTGCGCGTGGAGGATCTGTCGATTCAATTCGATGTGGAGAAGAGTTTTTGGGGGCGTACCACCCATCGTAATTTTGCGGTCTCCCGGGTTGGATTCGAGATCTATCCTGGTGAGACGCTGGCGTTGGTCGGTGAAAGTGGGTCAGGCAAGTCGACGATTGGACGCACGATTCAGCAGTTGCAGGAATCGACCAATGGCGAAGTCTGGTTCGACGGTAAGCCGATGTCGAAGATGAAGCTTGCCGAGCGCCAGCGTCTGCGTCGCGAGGTGCAATACATTTTCCAGGACCCGTTCGCCTCTCTCGATCCGAGACGCACGGTCGGCGACTCCATCGCCGAGCCGATTCTCACCCATGGTTTGCTCGATCGCGGGGCTCCTACCCGCCGACGTGTCGGCGAGCTGCTGGAGCGGGTTGGCTTGTCCGCGGATATGGCTAGCCGCTACCCCCATGAGTTCTCGGGAGGCCAGCGTCAACGGGTCTGTATTGCTCGCGCTCTGGCTTCCAAACCCCGCCTGATCATCGCCGACGAGGCACTGTCGGCGCTCGATGTCTCGGTTCAGGCTCAGGTGATCAATCTGTTCATGGATCTGCAGCGAGAAGAAGGACTGGCCTATCTTTTCATCAGCCACGACATGGCGGTCGTCGAGAAAATGAGTCATCGCGTCGCGGTGCTCTATCTGGGCCAAATCATGGAGATCGGCAAGCGGGTCGATGTGTTCGAACGTACGGCACACCCTTATACCCAGCGTCTGCTCTCCGCCGTTCCGCTGGCGGATCCGTCGGCTCGTGGTCAGCGCGTGGCGCTGACCGGCGAAATCCCCTCGTCGATCCATCCGGTAGGCGCCCCTCCGGCCCTAAACCCGCTACGCGAAATCGCCAGCGGCCATTTCATCGCGCAGGAACGCGTTTGACCGGTAAGAGCTGTTCAACCGTAAAGAACAACATCAATCAAGCAAGGGAGTTATTTCCATGTCGTCAACGATGTCCTTCAAGCAAGTCACTGTGTCCGCGTTGGGCCTTCTGCTCGTCAGCGGCGCCCTCGCTTCGCCGGTCTTCGCAGACGGCACATTGACCGTTTCATCCCCACAGGATCCCGGTTCCTGGGATCCTGTGGATACTTTCCTGATCAACTGGGCTTCCGTCGGCACCAATCTGTTCGATGGCCTGACCTACCGGGGACCGGACATGAAACTGGTGCCCGCACTGGCCACCAGCTGGGACGTTCTGGATGACGGCACACGCATTCGCTTCACGCTGCGCGAAGGGGTGACTTTCCATGACGGCGAGCCGTTCAATGCCGAGGCGGTCAAGTTCACCTTCGATCGTCTGCTGGGGGAAGAAGGGGCCAAGGGACCGCAGCAGTCGAATTACACCGCCATCGAAAGTGTCGAGGTGATCGACGACAATACCGTCGATTTCCATCTCAAGGCACCCGATCCGGTGCTGCTGACCAAGCTCGCTGGCTACGGCGCAATGATCGTGCCGCCGCAGTACATCGAGGAGCATGGCGAGGAGTATTTCAATACTCATCCTGTTGGCACCGGTCCGTTCCAGTTCGTCTCCTACGAGCCAAAAGTGAGTATCAAACTGAAGGCCTACGATGGCTTCTGGGGTGACGGTCCTAAGCTATCCGAGCTGGATTATCGTTTCATCTCCGAGCCATCGACCGCCGTGGCCGAACTGCAGTCGGGTGGCGTCGATGTGGTCATCCCGCCGACTATTCCGATCGCGATGATTCCGACCATCGAAGACGACGACAATCTCGATCTGGTCACGACCTCGGGGCCGACCGTCTATGCGCTGCGTTTCAATACCGCCGAGGGCATCACCGCCGACGAGCGCGTGCGCAAGGCGCTGATCATGGCTGTCGATCGCGATGCCATCGTCAACGAGATCCTTGGCGGTCAGGCCCAGGTCATCGCCTCGTTCCAGGGGGAGCGCTCCTTCGGCTTCGACCCGGACATGGAGCCGCTGCCCTATGCTCCCGACAAAGCCAAGCAACTGCTCGAGGAGGCCGGGATCACGCCGGGGGCGCAGGTGCAGATCGATATTCGGGGCAACGACGCGACCTTCGCCGAGGTAACCCAGGCGGTTTCCGCCTATCTGTCGATGGTCGGGATTACGGCCTCGATTCACCCGGTCGAGACCAATACGCTGCTCAATGACATCATTCCCCAAGGCAAGACCGGCGCCATGTTCCAGCAGTCATGGGGCGGCTGGACTTTCGATTTCGACAATACCGCCTATGCGATGTATCACAGCGGTCAGAAGTGGAATCCCTACGATAGCGACCCGAAGATGGACGAGCTGCTGGAGAGTCAGCGCTCGTTGACCGATCCAGCGGAGCGTGAGCGGATTCTGCAGGAGATCGCCCAGTACGCGGCGGACCGCGCGCTGGAGATGCCCCTCTACAGTCTCAATGCGATCTACGGTGTCAACAAACGCGTGAAGCACTTCGAGCCGGCGCCGGACAACCGGATGCGTCTCAATGAAGTCGAAGTCGAATAAGCCGCTTTCTTCGTCCCGCCGTGTTCAAGAGCGGGGCCGTCTTCACTCGACGGAGGCAAGAATGTGATTGGATTTATCGTGAAGCGCTTCGCGCAGGCGGTCTTCGTCGTGATTGCGGTGAGCTTGATCGTGGCGGTGGCGATCCGGATGACGGGCGATCCCGCGCTGATGATCGCCCAGGGCGCGGCCAATATTACTGAAGCGGACCTCGACCGGATCCGTGAAGGACTCGGGCTCAATCAGCCGTTTCTCGTCCAATACCTCAATTCGCTGCGCGGACTGGTGACCTGGGATCTCGGTAACAGCTTCGTCGGCGGTACCCCCGTCAACCTGCTGGTCGACAAGGCGCTGCCCGCGACGTTGTCGCTGGCATTCGCCTCGATGTTCGTGTCGATCGTCGTCTCGATTCCGTTGGGTATCCGTGCTGCCGTGGCGCGCGGGCGCGGTAGCGACCAACTGATCCGCATCTTTTCGCTGCTGGGTCTGAGTTTCCCCAATTTCTGGCTGGCAACGATGCTGGTGTTGCTGTTCTCGATCACCTTGAAATGGTTGCCGCCTTCCGGCATGTCCGGTTTTGCGAGTTTCATCATGCCCGCCGTGACGATGGGCGTGATTCTGACCGCGACCAACGTGCGGCTGGTGCGGACCACGATGCTCGATACGTTGAACTCACAGTACATCATGGTGGCACGCGCCAAAGGGCTGTCGGAGCGAAAGGTGCTCTACAAGCATGCCCTGCGCAATTGCGCGATCCCCTTGATTACCTATTTCGGCCTGCAGTTCGGTGGTCTGCTGGGTGGAATCGTGGTGATCGAGAGAGTTTTCAACTGGCCGGGCATGGGCACGCTGGCCTTCGACGCGGTCGCGGCCCGCGACTATCCGGTATTGCAGTCGGTGATCATGATCCTGGCGTTGCTGATCGTCGGCATCAATCTTCTCGTCGATATCGCCTACGGCATTGTCGACCCTCGAATTCGGACGAAATAAATCATGGCTTTTGCTGCGCCACCTCGCTTGCACCGCTTTGCGTCGCTGGAGTTCGTGCTCGGCTTTCTGCTGTTGGGCGGGGTCGTCTTCTGTGTGGTCTTCTCCGCGTGGCTGTTTGCGCCCCCCGGGCAGATCAGTCTCTCCTCGCGGTTGGTGATGCCGTTCCAGGATGCTGCGCATCTTTTTGGCACCGATGCGCTGGGGCGTGACGTGCTGGCGCGAGTCGCCGTCGGTGGCTGGGTTTCCTTGAAGGTCGGCTTCTTTTCGGTGATCGGGTCGGTGGTGTTTGGCGTAGTGATGGGGCTTGTCTCGGGTTACTACCGTGGAATCTGGGATGTGATCGTGATGCGCTGTGCCGATATCCAGCTCGCGTTACCGTTCATTCTGCTTGCCATCACCTTTGTCGCCATCCTCGGCGGCTCTTTGACCAACACGATCATTCTGCTGATCGTCAGTCAGTGGGTGCAGTACGCAAGGCTCGTCCGGGGTTCGGTGCTTACACTGCGGGAGCGTGAATTCATTCTGTCGGCAAGAGCCATCGGCGTGAAGAACGGTGCCATCATCCTGCGCCATATCCTGCCCAATCTGATGGGACCGGTGGTCGTGCTGATGACCTTGAACGTTGCCAACAACATTCTGCTCGAGAGTTCTCTGACGTTTCTGGGCTTGGGTGTCGATCCAACGATACCCTCCTGGGGCGGTATGCTTGCCGAAGGCCGTACCTACCTGCAGACCGCCTGGTGGATATCGGTCTTCCCAGGGCTTGCCATCCTGTGCACCGTGCTTGGCCTCAATCTGCTGGGTGACTGGTTGCGAGATCTGCTCGACCCGACGGGGAGGACCAACCGTTGATCCTGTTCGAAAAACATTATCCCGCGACGCTCGATCGGCTCGTCGCCGAATTCACCGGGCGAAGACTGGAAACCTGGACGTTCGATGACCGAGCCACGCGGCTGGCGGCGGAAGCGGCGCTGGCCAAGCGCGGGATCCAGGCACGCTGTCGCTCGGCCTACAAGCCGCTGGTCTGCGCCTTCCGCGAGGAGATCGCGATCGAAGGCCTGACCAGCGTCGAGATCGTCTATCCCCGCCATCCGGGGGCTAAGTCCTCTCGTTTCCTGCTGGAGAGCTATCCGTTGTCGGCGCTCTACCCCGGCATCGATTTTCACTTCGAGGCCGGCGAGATCAGCGACGCCGTCCCGATTTATCGCCTGCGACTACGCTACGCCGATGGCCGCGACGAGCCTCTGGAAGTGCTGGCGCCCAACCGCCTGCATCTCGACTTCGCGGATGAACAGGCGCTGTCACCCTGTGGCTGCCAGATCGTCGAGGGTGCCGCGAGCCATCTGACGACCGTCTACGAGCAGCTCTTCGCCGAGGCGATGACGGCCATCCGCGAGGCTGAATGGGAAACGCGGAATGGGAGCGGGGAGCGCTATCTCGAGGAGCCCTTTTTCGAGGAGCTCAACATCAGCGTAACGCTGCCGATCGCCGATGAGCCTCTCGGCTATGCCGACGAAGCGTTGTCGCTGCGGGAAGCGCTGCACGAGGAGTTCTATTTCTCGCTGCTGGAAGTCTTCCAGCGGCGGTCCGGACGACCGCTGGGCGATCGTCACCTTCAGCCGGGGCAGATCGTGCCGGAGATCCGGTTCGGGACGGCGTACGCCGTCAAGGTGGAAACCCGACCCTACGATCGCGAGTCGATCTCGTTTCACCGCGAGCCGTTGGCCGCCGTCACGCGTCCGTTGTCTCAGGTCCAGATCGGCGAGGAGTTGGCGACGCTTGGCGGTAGCGGGTTCCACGCGACGTCCGTGGCCGGGCGCCGGCTCGAAGGGCGCTATCTCGCAGGGAGCGATCGCGCCATGATCATCTCGGCGGGTCAGCACGCCAACGAAACCAGTTCGCCTGCGGGCACGCTGCAGGCGGCGGCGGTTCTCGCGGCACGAGACGGGGCGCATTTCACGCTCTGCCCGCTGGAGAACCCGGATGGTTATGCGTTGCATCAGCGCCTGATCGCCGATAACTCCCGACACATGCATCACGCCGCGCGCTATACCGCGCTGGGCGATGATCTGGAGTACCGGGAAGGCGAAGCGCTTCACGAGAAGGCAATCCGCGTCGAGGCCGAGCGACTGACCAACGCCTTGTTGCATATCAATCTGCACGGCTACCCGGCACATGAATGGACACGGCCGCTGTCGGGGTACATTCCACGTGGATTCGAGATGTGGACACTGCCTAAGGGGTTCTTTCTGGTGTTGCGACATACGCCTGGCTGGGCCGACGCGTCACGGGCGCTGATCGAGGCGGTCACGCTGGCGCTGAACGAAGTGCCGGACCTGCGCGCGTTCAACGACCGTCAGATCGCGCTGTTCGAGAGACATGCCGGTGACACCGGCTTTGAAATGATCAACGGCTTTCCGTGTCTGATCTCGGAAGACGATCGTCACCGGGTGCCGATGACGTTGATCACCGAATATCCCGATGAAACGATCTACGGGCCCGCCTTCCAGGCTGGCGTGGCAGCTCAGCGGGCCTCGGTGCTGGCGGCCTACGATGCGCTGCAGGCGCTTCCCGATGAGCTTCTGGCCTCCTGAATCGGGCCCGGTTACATGCCAAGCGTGGGCGGCAGTATCGCCAGATCGCCACTGGCCTGTTCGAAGGCGCGCGCCAGCTGCAGCACGCCCCAGTCGTTGCGGGGCCTGCCGATCAGCTGGAAGCCCATCGGCAGGCCTGCGTCGTTGCGTCCCGCCGGTAGGCTGATTGTCGGCGCCCCGAGCATCGAGGCGGGAACCACCACTTCCATCCAGCGATGGTAGCTGTCCATCGGGTGCCCGGCGATGTCGCGGGGCCAGTGTGTCTCCACGTCGAAGGGAAAGACCTGGGCGCTGGGCATGGCGAGATAGTCGAAGCGCTCGAACAGGGCGCTCCAGGCGCGGTAGGCCTCGCCACGCTGCACGTTGGCGGCGTGAATGTCCAGCGCCGAGAGCCGCAAGCCGCGTTCGACTTCCCACCGGGCTTCGGGTTTGAGCCGGGCGCGGCTGTCGGGGTTAGCGTAGTGCGCGCCCAGGTTGCCAACGACGGCCCAGTGGCGCAGCGTGGTCCAGCTCTCCCATAGCGTCTCGGGGGCGAAGGGTAGATCGACTTCCTCCACATCGCAGCCAAGTCGGCCGAAGTGCGCCAGCGCCGCTTCGCACAGAGCGAGAACGCCGGATTCCATGGCCAGATGGCCTTGCCAGTCGCCCAGCCAGCCGATCTTCACACCGCGAACGTCGCGTTCGAGTACGCCAGCAATATCGCTGCCCTCGGGAAACAGCGGTTCTCCCAGCGACAGCGGTACGCGCGAATCGAAACCGGATTGCGTGCCGAGCAGTCGCGCCACGTCTTCGACGTTCCGGCCCATCGGACCGTTGGTGGCAAGCTGCTGACCGAACGGATCGGCGGCGAGATCTGGCACTCGACCGAACGAGGGGCGAAAGCCGATCACGTGATTGAACGCCGCGGGGTTTCGCAACGAGCCCATCATGTCGCTGCCGTCGGCGACCGGCAGCATTCGCATGGCGAGCGCCGCCGCCGCGCCACCGCTGGACCCGCCGGCGGTTCGCGAAAGGTCGAAGGGGTTACGGGTGGCACCGAATACCGGATTGTAGGATTGCGAACCCAGGCCGAATTCCGGCGTATTGGTCTTGCCGATGATGATCGCGCCGGCCGCGCGCATGCGCTCGACCATCAGGCTGTCATGGCTGGCAATCTGACCGACGAGCAGCGGCGAACCCTGAACGGTCGGCAGACCCCGGGCGTCGGAGAGATCCTTGATCGCCTGAGGGAAGCCGTGCATCCAGCCCCGCGACTGCCCGGCGGCGAGCTCGCGATCGGCGGCGTCGGCCTCGTCGAGCAGCGGGGCACGTTCGCGGCGGGAGACCATGGCGTTGACGACGGGGTTCACGGCGTCGATGTGGTCGAGATAGGCGCTCATCACCTCGCGGCAGGAGACCGATCGATCATGGATGCGCTGCGACAGCTTAGTGGCGTTCCAGGTCACGATCTCGGTCAGTGGTGGCCGAGCGGAAGTGCGGTCGGAAGCGTTGGACATCGGCGGGGCCCCGGCAAAAAGAGAGTGTCGATCAGCATACCGCAGTAGCGTCGCCGACACGCCACTGCGGTTTTCGGGCTTGTCCGCGTTCGGCTCACCGCGGCCCGGCAGACGGCCATCATCAGAAGTGTCAGGGTCTTGGGCCCGTCGTACAAGAAATGCGGCTAAGGTCTAACGGCATTTCCAGTATGATGTATGACAACATGGCTGACAGAATGCCGGCCTTTTCCTGCCTGTCCAGTAGATCAGGCGGTCGAGCGATTGCATGGCAGATTGACGTTAATCCACGACGAGGGACTCTAGGTGAACTTTTCCAAACAAGCGGTTGTAGCCTCCATTACCGACGGTCTGCTGTCGTTTCCGGTGACCGATTTCGACGCCAACGGCAAGTTCGACGTCGAGAGCTATCGTCGCCGTCTGCTGTGGCTGAAGGAGTACGAGGTCTCCGCTCTTTTCGTGGCTGGCGGTACCGGCGAATTTTTCAACATGACGATCGAAGAGTATCGCGAAATCGTCAAAGTCGCCGTGGAGACCATCGGTGGCCACGTGCCGATCATCGCCAGCGCCGGTCAGAGCGCCGAGCTCGCCAAGGCGCATTGCCAGGCCGCTCAGGAAGCCGGCGCCGACGGCATTCTGCTGATGCCGCCGTATCTCACCGAATGTCCGCAGTCCGGCATCGTCGAGTACGCCGCCAGCGTCTGCGATTCCACCGATCTCAGCGTGATTTACTACAACCGCGCCAACGGCTATCTCAACGTCGATGCGGTCCAGGCCCTGGCCGACCGCTGTCCGAACCTGGTCGGTCTGAAGGACGGCAAGGGCGACATGCAGGCGCTCAATATCATCATCAAGACGCTGGGCGACCGCCTCGCCTACGTCGGCGGCGTGCCCACGGCCGAGATCATCGCCGAAGCCTATCTGGCGATTGGTGTCAGCACCTACTCTTCTGCCGTGTTCAACTTCGTGCCGGAGATGGCGGTGAAGTTCTACCATGAACTGCGAAAGGGCAACAGCGAGTTCATTCGTCAGGCGATGCGTGAATTCTTCGTGCCGTTCGTCACCCTGCGCGATACCCAGAAAGGCTATGCCGTCAGCCTGATCAAGGCCGGCGCCGATCTGGTGGGTTATCCGGCAGGTGACGTGCGTGCGCCGCTGACCATGCCCGGCGAGAAGGAACGGGCCACGCTCAAGCAGCTGATCGACAAAGCCGGCGGGCTGTAAAACCGGCTTCCCCGGCTGTTCCAATTTCGGGGCGGCTCCCTGGCCGCCCCTGCCTTCTGACGGAATGCACTCGACGCCACTTCGGCCGTTGAGCGTGCATCGTCTTGACGGAGACTCCCCATGTCGAGCCACGCTACGCCCACCATCACGGAAATGCAGGTCATCCCGGTCGCAGGCCGCGATAGCATGCTGCTCAATATTGGGGGCGCGCACTCTCCCTGGTTCACCCGCAACTTGGTCATCCTCAAGGATAGTGCAGGTAATACCGGCGTCGGCGAGGCGCCGGGCGGGGAGACGATCCAGCAGTCACTCGAACAGGCCCGATCGCGGGTCGTCGGCCAGCCCATCGGCAAACTGCGGTCGATGGTGGCGTCGCTGCATTCCGCCGGTCGCGGTGCCGATTTCGAGGATTTCGGCAAGGGATCCTGGACCTTCGAACTGCGTGTCAACGCGGTAGCGGCGCTCGAGGCGGCGCTGCTCGATCTGTTCGGCAAGTTCCTCGACGTGCCCGTTGCCGAGCTATTAGGCGACGGCAAACAGCGCGACAGCGTCGAGGTGCTGGGTTATCTGTTCTTCATTGGCGATGGTCATGCGACGCCGCTCGGCTATCGTCGCGGTACGGATCATCATGATACCGGGCGTCACAGTGCCGACGGTGTCGACCACGACTGGTATCGCCTGCGCGACGAGGCGGCGATGACGCCGCAGCGCATCGTTGAACTCGCCGAGGCGGCCCAAGGCCGTTATGGCTTCAAGGACTTCAAGTTGAAGGGCGGCGCACTACCGGGCGAGCAGGAGATCGAGGCGGTTACCGCGCTTCACGAGGCCTTTCCCGAGGCGCGTACGACCATCGACCCCAACGGGGCCTGGTCGCTCGACGAGGCGGTCCGGCTCTGCAAGAACCTGCACGACGTGATCGCCTACGCAGAAGATCCGTGCGGCGCCGAGCAGGGTTTCTCGGGTCGCGAAATTCTGGCCGAATTCCGTCACGCCACCGGGTTGCCGGTGGCCACCAACATGGTCGCCACCAACTGGCGCGAAATGGCCCATGCGTTGATGCTGCGCTCTGTCGATATCCCGCTGGCCGACCCGCATTTCTGGACGCTCTCGGGCGCGGTGCGGGTCTCTCAGCTGTGCCAGGATCACGGCATGACCTGGGGCTCGCACTCCAACAACCATTTCGATATCTCGCTTGCGATGTTCGCTCAGGTTGGTGCCGCCGCCGTCGGTCGCACCACGGCGCTGGATACGCACTGGATCTGGCAGGAGGGCGACGCTCGTCTGACCCGCAATCCGCCGCAGATCGTCGATGGCAAGGTCGCTGTGACGGATGCTCCGGGGCTGGGGATCGAAATCGATATGGAACAGATCGAGCAGGCCAACGCACTCTATCGCAGTCTGCCGGCTGGCGGCCGCAACGATGCCATGGCCATGCAGTATCTGATCGATGATTGGCAGTTCGATCCCAATCGTCCGGCGCTGGTTCGTTGAAACGGGAGTGGCGCATCCCCACCTACTACTCATGGCTCGGCGTGAACCGATCGGATCGAGCGTGACTTCGACGACCGATTTCCTCGGTCGATTTTTGCGCTCGATCTCTACGGTCGATCTCTAAGGTCGATTTTTACGGTCGATCTCTAAGGTCTACGCTGGGTAAGACATAATCGAGCTGTGGCAGACAACGCCGAGCATGAGAGCGTTGCCAGAAAACGTTTCGCAACAAAAGAAATGTCTCGCAAGACTCGGTCCGTGGCACGTAGAGCGCAATTTGCGCTCGGCCAAGGCTGAAGAAGAATCCGTATCCACCACCACTGCAGGAGGCAAGATGAATCTGACAGGTGAAATGCTGATCGGTCAGCAGACCGCGAAAGGCAGCCGTGACCCGATTCAGGCAATCAATCCGGCCACCAACGAGCGTCTCGAGCCGGCCTATCCTGGCGGCACCCAGGCAGAAGTCGAGCGTGCCTGCGAACTGGCGTGGAGCGCCTTCGACAGCTATCGCGAAACCTCGCTCGAGGAGCGTGCCAAGTTCCTGGAGACCATTGCCGACGAGATCGAAGCGATCGGTGATGATCTGATCGAGCGTGCCGTGGCCGAATCGGGTCTGCCCCAGGGGCGTATCCAGGGCGAGCGTGGCCGGACCTGTGGCCAGCTGCGCCTGTTCGCCAAGACCGTGCGTGCCGGCGAGTGGCTCGACGTGCGTGTCGATCCAGCGCTGCCGGATCGTCAACCGATGCCGCGGGTCGACCTGCGTCAGCGTCACATCGCGCTGGGTCCGGTCGTCGTCTTCGGTGCCAGCAACTTCCCGCTGGCGTTCTCCGTGGCCGGCGGCGACACGGCTTCCGCGCTGGCAGCCGGTTGCCCGGTCATCGTCAAGGCACACGGTGCGCATCCCGGCACCAGCGAGCTGGTTGGCCGTGCCATTCAGGCCGCGGTCAAGAAGTGCGACCTGCCGGAAGGCGTGTTCTCGCTGATGTATGGCTCCGGCCGTGAAGTCGGCACCGCGCTGGTCACCGATCCGCGGGTCAAGGCAGCCGGCTTCACCGGTTCGCGCAGCGGCGGTCTGGCTCTGTGGAAGGCGGCGCAGTCGCGTCCCGAGCCGATCCCGTTCTATGCCGAGATGAGCTCGATCAACCCGGTTTTCCCGCTGCCGGCAGCACTCAAGGCACGCGGCGAAGAGATGGGCAAGGCGTTCGTGGGCTCGCTCAACATGGGTGCCGGCCAGTTCTGCACCAATCCGGGTCTGGTCATCGCGATCAAGGGTCCGGAACTGGACGCCTTCGTCGCCGCCGCGGGTGAAGCGGTCAAGGGCAGCGCAGGCCAGACCATGCTGACGCCAGGCATCGCGGAGGCCTATCAGCACGGCGTTGACGCGTTGGCCGGTACCGGCAAGGCGAAGGAAGTCGCTCGCGGTGAGAAGGGCGATGGTTCGAACCAGTGCCAGACCGCGCTGTTCGTGACTTCTGCCAACGATTTCTTGAACGAGAAGTCGCTGCAGGACGAAGTCTTCGGTGCCACGTCACTGGTGGTCGAATGTGCCGATGCCGCCGAGCTCAAGCAGGTGGCCGAGCATCTCGAGGGTCAGCTGACCGCGACGCTGCAGATGGACGATGCCGATCTCGACGCCGCCAAGGCGCTGCTGCCGGTACTCGAGCGCAAGGCGGGCCGCGTGATGGTCAACGGCTGGCCGACCGGGGTGGAAGTGTGTGATGCGATGGTTCACGGCGGTCCGTTCCCGGCGACCTCCGACTCGCGCACCACCTCCGTGGGTACGGCGGCGATCTTCCGCTTCCTGCGCCCGGTCTGCTACCAGGACCTGCCGGACGCGCTGCTGCCGGAAGCGATCAAGCAGAGCAATCCGCTGAAACTCAAGCGTCTGGTCGACGGCAAGCGCGAGGCCTGATCCGCCTGCGATTTCATGGCCGCCGCTCGGCGGTCTTGAATCCCGAAGAGATCCACGACCCCTGCTTTCGAGCGGGGGTCGTTGCGTTTTGGGCTGCGGTTTTCGCCGATGGAGAGGATGGGACCAAGGTCGTTGATCGGTAGCCCTGTCCGCGACGAACGCCTAGAATAAGCGCCGAGTCAAAACGACCCAATGAATTCGACAAGTAAAGGAAAGCCCGTGAACCCGGTTCAGACCACATTCCAGTACGGTTCGAGTACCGTCACGCTAGAAACTGGCCGTATCGCCCGTCAGGCCACCGGTGCCGTGCTGGTCACCATGGACGACACCGTCGTTCTGTGTACCGTCGTTGGCCGCAAGACGCTCAAGCCCGGCCAGGATTTCTTCCCGCTCTCCGTGCATTACCAGGAGAAGACCTATGCCGTGGGCAAGATCCCCGGCGGCTTCTTCAAGCGCGAAGGGCGCCCGACCGAGAAAGAGACGCTGACCTCGCGTCTGATCGATCGGCCGATTCGTCCGCTGTTCCCGAAAGGCTTCATGAACGAAGTCCAGGTCATCTGTAACGTGCTGTCCGCCGATCGCAATCAGGATCCCGACATCGCCGCGATGATCGGCACGTCCGCGGCACTGGCGATCTCCGGTCTGCCGTTCAGTGGCCCGATCGGCGCGGCGCGTGTGGGCTTTACCGAGTCACGCGGCTACTTCCTCAACCCGACCGTCGAAGAGCTCGCCACGTCGGAGCTCAACATGGTCGTGGCCGGTACCGACAAGGCCGTGCTGATGGTCGAGTCCGAAGCCAAGGAGTTGACCGAAGACGAGATGCTGGGCGGCGTGCTGTTCGCGCATCAGGAAATGCAGGTCGCGGTCGATGCGATCAAGTCGCTGGTCAGCGAAGCGGGCAAGCCGAAGTGGGACTGGCAGCCGGCCGCCGACAACGTCGAGCTCAAGCAGGCCATGGCGGCGTCTTTCGGAACCGCCGTGGGTGAAGCCTATCGCATCACCGACAAGATGGCGCGTCAGGACGCGCTGGCCGAAATCCGCACCAAGGCCATCGAGCAGTTGGCCAGCGGCGACGCGGCGCAGTTCAGTGTCGACGAAGTCTCCGGTGCGCTGGCGGGTCTCGAGAAGAAGACCGTGCGCAGCCGTGTCGTCGCCGGTGAGCCGCGTATCGACGGTCGCGATCACAAGACCGTGCGGCCGCTGGACATCAAGGTCGGCGTGCTGCCGCGCACCCACGGTTCGGCGCTGTTCACCCGCGGCGAGACGCAGGCGATGGTCATCGCCACGCTGGGTACGCTGCGCGACGCCCAACTGATCGAATCGCTGGAAGGTGAGCGCAAGGATCGCTTCCTGATGCACTACAACTTCCCGCCGTACAGCGTGGGCGAGGCCGGCTTCATGGGCGGTCCCAAGCGTCGCGAGATCGGTCACGGCCGTCTGGCGCGTCGCGGCATCCAGGCGATGCTGCCCAACGATGACGACTTTCCCTACACCATCCGTGTCGTCTCCGAGATCACTGAATCCAACGGTTCCAGCTCGATGGCCTCGGTGTGTGGCGCTTCACTGGCGCTGATGGACGCGGGCGTGCCGATCAAGGCGCCGGTGGCGGGCATCGCCATGGGTCTGGTCAAGGACGACGATGGTTTCGCGGTGCTGACCGATATCCTGGGCGACGAAGATCATCTCGGCGACATGGACTTCAAGGTGGCCGGCTCCGTCAACGGCGTGACCGCGCTGCAGATGGACATCAAGATCGAAGGCATCAACGAAGAGATCATGGAGACCGCGCTGCAGCAGGCGCATCAGGCGCGCATCGAGATCCTCGATCAGATGAACGTGGTGATCGCCGCGAGCCGTAACGAAGTCTCCGACTACGCGCCGGCGATGCAGACGATCAAGATCTCGCCGGACAAGATCCGTGACGTCATCGGCAAGGGTGGCGCGACCATCCGCGGCATCTGCGAAGAGACCGGCGCCTCGATCGATATCGACGACGACGGTACCGTGCGCATCTATGCCGAAGATCGTTCCGCGGCCAAGCGTGCCATCGATACCGTGCTCGGCATCACCGCCGAAGCCGAGATCGGCAAGCTCTATCGCGGCAAGGTGGTGCGTCTGGCCGACTTTGGCGCCTTCGTCAACTTCATGCCGGGAACCGACGGCTTGGTGCATATCTCCCAGATCGTTCCGGAGCGCGTCAACGATGTGAAGGAATACCTGAGCGAAGGCCAGGAAGTCACGGTCAAGGTGCTCGATATCGACAACCGCAATCGCGTCAAGCTGTCGATCAAGGAGATCACCCCGGAAGAGAAGGCTGCCTTCGAGGCGACCCTAGAAAGCGCTGAATGATCGCCTGATATCGAGACCTGAGAAGCGGCGTTCATTGCCGCTGATCGATTGAATCGGGACACGTAACGCCCGGCCTGCCCAGCAGGTCGGGCGTTTTTCGTTGCTGATATCGCATGGCGCGCTTCGGTTCACGCCGCGGCGATCTGACGCCTCGGCGTTGGCAGATGTCGTTTGAGCTGGTGCGATAGCTTCTTTTCCACGAATTCGTAGCTCAGCCACGAGCAGACCGCGATGATCGGCAGGCAGATCGCCAGCGCGACATAGGGGCCGAGGCCGAACTGCTCGGTCAGCACGTAATTGCCCGACCATAGCACGATCACATGCAGCAGATAGGTGGAGTAGGACCAGTCGCCCATCGCCTTGCAAACCCGGTTGTCGCCGATACGTGACTCCATCCCGATGAATGCGATCACCAAAAGCGCACTGGGCAGACCCCAGGCGAGGAATCGCAATGCGCCGGAAGGATCGTTGAAGTGGAGAATCGTCGACGCGCTGGCCAGCGCCAGGGCGATCGGCCACCAGCGCCCCTCGGGCAGACCGTAGCGCTTGTAGGCGGCGCCGATGCCCATCCCCAGCAGGAACTCGAAGATGATCGGATCGGTATAGAAACTGCTGATGAACGGCTGACGCGCGAATAGCGTGTTGATGACGACGATCGCCAGCACCACGCTCCACAGCCGCCATTCACGCTTCAACATCAGTGAAGCCGCGAACACCATGTAGAACAGCATCTCGAAGTTCAGCGTCCAGCCTACCGGCAGAATCGGATAGTAGCCGTAGCCGGCGGGATTCTCGGTGGGCAGAAAGAATAGCGACATGACCAGGCCTTTCAGGCTCAGGCCGTACTCCGGCATGACGTTGCTGGTGAAGTAGATGATCGCGGCGGTGATCAGCGTATAGAGCCAGTAGGCGGGTACGATCCGGGCCAGACGATGAAGCAGGAATTGCGGCGTCGACAGCCGCTTGTTACGAGTCGAGACGTAGATCACGAAACCGCTGATGACGAAGAAGATATCCACACCCACCTGGCCACGGGTGGAGAACAGGTACTCGACCCAATTGTCCGCCTCGAAGCTGAAGAAAACCTGCATGAAGTGGTGAAAGACGACGATCCATGCCGCCAGGGCGCGTAACGCCTGTACTGAAATCAGCATCCCTTGGAGCCCTTACCCAAAAGTCTAAGACGCTTTTTGAGAAGGGCTGGCGCCGAAAAAGTTCAGCGCTCTTACGCGATATTACAAAACGCTGTTTTCATTTGCAGCACGTCGCGTTGATTCTCTGGCTCGTGACCGCCGACCACGACAACTCAGGCGCCTGCTCATCTGTCCGCAGCGTGAATCACAGCTTGCGCAGCGCGACCTGCTCCACCAGATGATCGCGACCCTTGCGCAGGATCAGGTCTGCCCTGGGCCGCGTGGGCAGAATGTTCTCGCGCAGGTTGCGACGGTTGATATCGCGCCATAACCCCTCGGCGATCTCCACGGCTTCGGCCTCGTCGATCTGAGCGTAGCGATGGAAGAACGAATCGGCATTTTGAAACGCGGTTTGACGCAGCAGCTTGAAGCGTTCGAGATACCAGTCGTGGATATGCTTCTCTTCTGCATCGATGTAGATCGAGAAATCGAAGAAGTCCGACACGAACGGCACCATCTTGCCGTCTTCCGGGAGATCACGAACCTGAAGTACGTTGATGCCTTCGACGATCAGGATGTCGGGGCGGTCGACGGTCTGGTACGCGTTTTCGCGCACGTCATAGGTCAGGTGCGAATAGAGCGGAGCCTGGACGTTGCGGGCACCGGCCTTGATCCCGGAGAGAAAACGCAGCAGGGCGCCAATGTCGTAGCTCTCCGGAAAGCCCTTGCGCGCCATCAGCTCCTTGTCGCGTAGTGTGGCGTTGGGATAGAGAAAACCGTCGGTCGTGACCAGATCGACCTTGGGACTCGACGGCCAGCGCGCCAGTAGCTCCTTGAGAATGCGCGAGGTGGTCGATTTGCCCACGGCGACGGAACCGGCGATGCCGATGATGAACGGCGTCTTCTGGGTATCGTCGATATCCAGAAAGCGCTTGCGTTGGGCGTAGAGCCTTTGACTCGCTTCGACGTAGGAGGAGAGTAGGCGTGACAATGATAGATAGATCCGCCGTACTTCGCCCAGATCGATCGGATCGTTGAGCGATCGTAGCCGCTGTAATTCCTCGGCGGAGAGCGTCTGCGGCGTATCGGCGCGAAATTCGGCCCATTGCTCGGCCGTGTAGAACTGATACGGAGAGAATGGGTCCGGTCTCAATTGATTCATCGGGTCTCTTTCACTGTCGAGCCGGCGGCGTCACCAGAACGCTGCAGGGGCTAAGGGTCCGTATGATCGACATCCACGGCAAATTGTCTCAGTTGCATGGGTTGAATGCCACGCGTGTCGACCGTGCCCTGGTTGGTGAAACCCAGTCGCCGGTAGAGATCGATCGCTGCGCGGTTGTCGGCGAAGACGTTGAGCGTGATGCGCTCGGCGTGACGCTGCCGCGCTTCCGCTAGCAGCCGACGGCAAAGCTCCTCGCCCAGCCCGCGGCCTCGATGCGCTGGCGATACGATGATTCTGGCTAGATGGTAGTGCCGCTCCCCTTTTATGGCGAGCTGGCCGAAGGCGATTGGGCGGCGCTCGGACACGAGACAGAACGAGGGCAGGCCGCCCCCATCGATTTCCCGCCACAGCGTGACGCCATCGGTGGGCCACGAAAGGTCCGGTCCGGCCCAGCGCTCGAGCGCTTTCGCCGTCTCGACCCATTCGGCGATGAATGTCAGATCCGCCGGCAGTGCCGGTCGCCAGTATATGTCAGCCATATCGACTGTCAGTCATGGATCGCTGCGTCAGCGTAACGGCAAGGTTATCGATCAGTCGCGTCGAACCGAGATAGACCGCGCCCAGCAGCCTGCCTTCGACGTGTTGCGCAGGATCGAATGGTGCCAGTGCCGGCCCCCTGAGCTCCAGATAGTCGAGCCGAAAGCCGGCTTCTAGCAGCGCTTGCGTGGCATCGGCTAGGGCTGCGCTGAGCGGCTGGCCTCGAGATAGCGCGTCACGACAACATGAAAGCGTCTGGTAGAAGGTGGGCGCCAGTGCCCGGTCGCTCGCGCTGAGATAGCCGTTGCGCGACGATAGCGCGAGGCCGTCTTCGGCCCGCAAGGTCGGCACACCGACGATCTCGATCGGGAAGTGCAGGTCGGCGACCAACTTGCGGATGACGGCCAGCTGCTGGAAGTCTTTTTCGCCAAAACAGGCGATGTCCGGCTGGATCAGATGAAACAGCAGCGAAACTACGGTGGCGACGCCATCGAAGTGGCCGATGCGGGTGCCGCCGCAAAGCCCTTCGGAGACGTCCGGTACGTGGACTTGGGTCTGGATCTTCAGACCGTGGGGATAAAGCGTCTCGACACTCGGGACAAACAACAGATCGCAGCCGTGCGCCGTCAGCTGCTCGCGATCGCTATCGAGCGTTCGTGGATACTGATCGAAATCCTCGCCGGCGCCGAACTGCAGGGGATTGACGAAGAGTGTGGCGACGACCACGTCGGCCAGTTCGCGCGCGCGGTCGACCAGGGCCAGATGACCGGCGTGCAGATTGCCCATGGTCGGCACCAGCGCGATACGCTGTCCGGCCAGGCGGTGTTTTCGTAGCCGCTCACGCAGCGGCACGATAGCGTGCAGCGTCTGCATCAGAAGCAGTGCTCCTCGGCCGGAAAGCGGCGTGATTTTACCGCCTCGTCATAGCTGCGGAACGCTGCCTCGATACTCTCCTGTCCACTCAAGAAATTCTGCACGAAACGTGGCACGTAGCCACTGTTAAGCCCCAGCGTGTCGTGCATGACCAGAATTTGTCCGTCCACGTCCGGCCCGGCGCCGATACCGATGACGGGGGCGTCAACGGCCTCACGCACTGCACGCCCCACGGCCCGGGGCACGCATTCGAGCAGGATGACGGAAGCACCGGCCTCGACCAGCCGTCGGGCGTCCTCGACGATACGCTGGGCGTCGTCGTCCGCCTTGCCCTGGACCTTGAAACCTCCCAACTGATGGACGCTCTGCGGGGTCAAGCCGAGATGAGCGCAGACCGGCACGCCGCGGCGCGCGAGTTCGCGAATACCGTCGGCCATCCACGCCTCGCCTTCGATTTTGATCAGCTCGGCGCCGGCACGCATCAATACACCGGCATCGCGCAGCAGTTGGCCGATGTCAGCGTTACTCATGAACGGCAGATCGACCATCAACAGACTTCGCTGCTTGCCACGTGCCACGCAAGTGGTGTGATAGCGAATATCCTCGAGGGTGACCGGCAGCGTGCTGGCATGGCCTTGCAGCACCATGCCCAGCGAGTCGCCGACCAGCAGCACGTCGATCCCGGCGGTGTCGGCGCAGCGCGCCAGGGTGGCGTCATAGGCGGTCAGACAGCTGAAGGTTTCTTTGCGTGCCTTGTAGTCGCGCAGCGTATTGAGGGTAACGCGCTTCATGCTTTCTCTCCCATGGACGGCGAGCCCCGCTCACTGACATTGACGATGCAACCGATCGCAGTGGTGGGGATGGACGACGACTCATCGCACTTGAAGGGGCAATGCGGAGCAGAGTGTAATGGGTTGTCGACAAGACGCAACAAGACGTTGGCGGCATGCGTGGCCGTCGCGCTAGTTTCACTCGGCCAGTCGGGTCAGCGCCTGATGCTTGAGTCTGGTAGCCAGGATCAGCGGCGATTCGCCGTCGACGGATAGCGTCGGCGCAATCTCGGCCAAGGGTTCGAGCACGAATCGGCGATGGGGCATTTCAGGGTGGGGAAGCGTGAGGCGTGGCGAGCGGTGTGTGAGGCCGTCATACCACAGCAGGTCCAGATCCAGCGTACGCGGCCCCCAGTGGCGGTCACGTACGCGGCGGTGGCGTTGCTCTAGCGCCTGGAGCTGATCGAGTAACGCCAGCGGTGAGAGCCGGGTGCGAATGGCGGCGACAGCGTTGATGAAATCCGGTTGGTCCTGAGGGCCGACCGGGGCGCTGGCATAGAGTGAAGAGCGCGCGACGCATTCGCTCAAAGGCAGTAATGCCAGCGCCGACATTGCCCGTTCAAGTTGATCACGTGGCGCTTCGAGGTTGCTGCCGAGGCCGATGTAGGCCAAGACTGGCCACTGGCGTTCACTCATCCAGCGTCGGTGGCGTCGGCTTGTTGGTCGGGCGCCGGCGCTTGCGCGGACGGCGTCGACGTGGCTTGGGGCTCGCTCCGGCAGGATCGCCGCCAGCGGTATTCTCCATCAGCTGACGCTGACCCTCTTCGTCGGCCTGCTGGAATTCGGTCCACCATTCGCCGAGCCCCGGTGTCAGTTCGCCGGCTTCTTCTCGCAGCAGCAGGAAATCGTAGGCGGCACGAAAACGCGGATGCTCCAGCGTCTGGAACACTCGGCGTCCTCGACGGCGGGGGAGTTGCTGCTGCAGATCCCAGATATCGCGCATTGGCATGCTGAAGCGCTTGGGAATCGAGGTATGCTGCAACTGACGGCTGATGACCTGCTGCGCCGCGGCCTGCTGTGCCGGTACCTCGGGGAGATCCTGTTCATGGGCGATGCGCAAGGTGCGTTGCTGTACGCAAGGCCACAATAGGGCGCCAAACAGGAAGGCGGGCGTCACCGGCCGCTCCTGGGCAATTCGCGCGTCGGTGTTGGCCAGCGCCTGCTCGACGAGCGTGACCGCCCAGGGCTGTTCGTCGAGAACTTCGTCGCTTTCCGGAAATAGCATGGCGAACAACCCGCGCTCACGCAGTACGCGGAAGCTCTGCAAGGCGTGGCCGGAAAGGAACAGCTTGAGTACTTCCTCGAATAGCCTTGCCGGGGGGATCTGAAGCAGAAGCGGAGCCAGTTCACGGATCGGGGCTTCGGTGTCTTCGGCTATCTGAAAGTCGAGCTTGGCGGCGAAGCGTGCAGCTCGCAACATGCGTACCGGGTCTTCACGGTAGCGGGTCTCCGGGTCGCCGATCATCCGCAGCACGCGGTCTTCTAGGTCCTTGAGGCCACCGGTCCAATCGTGGATGGCAAAATCGGTGACGCTGTAATAGAGCGCGTTGACGGTGAAATCGCGACGAATCGCATCCTCCTCGACGCTGCCCCAGACATTGTCACGCAGCAGCAGGCCTTCGTCCGACTGTTGGCTGTGGTTGCCGGTATGTTCTTCGCCATGGCGCCCACGGAAGGTCGTGACTTCGATGACCTCGCGTCCGAAGCGCACGTGAACGATGCGAAATCGCCGCCCGATGATGCGGGAGTTGCGGAATAGCTGGCGCACTTCATCCGGCGTGGCGTTGGTCGCGACGTCGAAATCCTTGGGCCGGTTGCCGAGCAACGAGTCGCGAATGCAGCCACCTACCAGATAAGCGTCGTAGCCAGCGCCGTTGAGCCGGTACAACACCTTAAGAGCGCTTTCGCTGAGGTTCTGGCGCGAGACATTGTGTTCGTCGCGAGGCAGGACTTGTCGGGTGGGCGTAGTGTCTTCGGCAGCTGACGCAGATTCGGGACCGAAGAAAGTCTTCAAACGTTCACCGGGACGTTGGAGGAAACGGGAAAATCCTTTGAACATGCGGCGAAATCGACTCGCGAGGTAGCAAAACTCCAGTGTAGCGGAGCCCAGGAGCCTTGCAAAGGCAACGAACGGCTACAGGGCGGCTGAAAGGGACCGCCACATGCCGCTTCATGGGCGAATCGTGCCGTGATGAGGCGCATTGGAACGACCCGAAGTAAAACGAACGAGGTAAAACGAACGAGGTAAAACGAACGAGGTAAAACGACCATAATAAAAGACGCACACAGTAAAAGAGGAGACCCAATGGGCCTCCCCGCTAAGGATGCTTCGCAACGTCCATGCCGCTTCTTCTTGTTCGTGATGGCGCATCGCCTTGAATACGCACCACAGTCGCTGAACGATAGTGCAGTCACTGGCTTGTCGTTGTCAGCTTTGCTGTGTAGCGACCACCTCGTATTCAAAACAATAATCCAACCACGACAGGCAATGCCCTTTCTCGGTTCTTGTCGTTGTTCCGAGAAGTCTTCGAATCATCGGGAGGCTTGTTATTGTTGCCCGCTGATGAAGAGCGTCGCGTCCTGATTTTGCCTCGGCTCGAGAACGATTGTTGTTATTCGTGTTCTCGTTCGCATGCTGACCAAGCTTGTTGTTGTTGGGTCAGTGGCGATCTGCCATTCCTAATGGTGTGCCGTCTTATCGTTGTTCTGGGCATTTGGGGACTTCCGATCGGAGATTATTGTTGTTGGGTTCGATCGGCACCCGCGGTTGTTTTTCTTGTCTTAGTTATTGCACTTACCGTGCCACTCCATATTTTTTACAGCTAAAACAAAAGCTTGTTGGATATCGGTCGTGCCATTCATTGGCAACCCAATTCGCGGCTGACTCATGGCGATGCATTTGAGCTTAGCCATGCCTATTTGCGGTGCACCCGATGAGTCGCGATGGCGACAGAGTGGCGCAAAACGACGTGAGTTTCGCTTAGACAATAGTCTTCAATCGAAAGAAGGAGTGGTTCTTGACCTCTCGAAGAGTGGTCACTGTTCCAGGAAAGTCACCGGGAAAGGGGCTTGGGATCAGCGATGATCGCGGGTCGGAGCCGTCGTCATCGCCGCGAGTGACCAGTGTTGGCGGGCATGCGCCAGCTGGGTGAAGACCGGGGCTTCGCGCAGCGTGGAAGGCGGCTGTTGGTCGAGTAGCTGCAGCGCTTGATGAAGCAGCGGCCGAGCCAGCTCGGGATCGTCGGGAATGGCGGTTGCGAGATTCTGTTTGGAGAGCTTGTGGCCATCGTCGCCCAGAATCAGTGGCAGATGCAGGTAACAGGGTTCGGGATAACCGAGCGCAATCTGAAGCTGGCGCTGCCAGGGCGTATTGTCGAGCAGATCATAGCCGCGGACGATATCAGTAATGCCCTGATCCGCATCGTCGACCACCACGGCTAGCTGATAGGCCCAGAGCCCATCCTTGCGCTTGATGACCACGTCGCCCTGGCGGGTCGGGTCGAGACATTGGCGACCGAACAATCGGTCCTTCCACTGCACGGATTGGATGCCCTTATCAGTGCGCAGCCGCCAGGCTTGTGCCCGCTCGGGGTGTCGCGGACCTTGGCGGCACCAGCCCGGATAGTGGCCGTATTGCTGCCATTCCCGACGCGAACACCCACACGGATAAGCCATGCCGTCGGTGACCAGTCGATCCAACGCCGCCTGATAAGCTTCGCCGCGCTCGCTTTGGTAAAGAATCTCTCCATCCCACGTCAGGCCGAAGGCTTCCAGTTGGCGGCGGATGGTGTCGTCGGTGCCGGGTGGGCAGCGCGGCGGATCGATATCCTCGATGCGCAGCAACCAGCGACCGCCGGCGGCCCGCGCGTCGAGCCAGCTACCCAGCGCTGCGACCAGCGAACCCAGGTGAAGTGGCCCCGAGGGGGTGGGAGCGAAACGTCCGATATAGCGCTTAGGAAAGCTCATGAGGATTCCAGCGGCAATCGAGATTGAAACAACGGAAAACAAAACGGGCACCGAGGAAGGTGCCCGCCGTGAGAGACAGCGTTCGGGACTGCTTCTTAGCCGCCGAGCTGCTTTTCCTTGAGTTCGGCCAGCGTTTTGCAGTCTACGCAAAGCGTGGCCGTGGGACGGGCTTCGAGGCGGCGAATACCGATCTCGACACCGCAGGCCTCGCAGAAGCCGTAGTCTTCCTCGTCGATCTTCTCGATCGTTTCGTTGATTTTCTTGAGCAGCTTGCGCTCGCGATCCCGAGTACGCAGTTCCAGGCTGAATCCCTCTTCCTGCGTGGCGCGATCGGCAGGATCGGCGAAGTTGTTGGCCTCTTCCTGCAAGTGGCGAACCGTACGGTCGACCTCTTCCATCAGATCCTGTTTCCAGCCCAGGAGGATCTCACGGAAATGCGCAAGTTGTTTTTCATTCATATACTCTTCACCCGGCGCCGGCTGGTACGGGGTGAATTGGCTGGGCGCTTCCGCTTTCTTTTCCGCTACTGGCATGGTGGGCTGCCTCGTTACGCAAGTGTCGTGACGCGTGTGAATCTGGCCGAGTATCGGCCGGGGCAGCTACAGCCACTGCCCGAAGCCATGCTTATTTAGCGAAAAAGTTGCCGCTTTGCAACCGAATAGGCGCTTTATTTTTCTCATCCCCGGTCTGTGAAACCGGGGAATCGAGCTGACATGCGCTGGTGTGCGATGGCGGCGAATATTGTCTTTCTGGATCGAATCTTTCCTGACCTACGCCTTCTGGACCATGACTGCATGAATTATCCCACTCTCGTTCCTGGCGTCCTGTTGCGACGCTACAAGCGATTCCTGGCCGATATTGAACTCGAAGATGGTCGGGAGGTGGTAGCGCACTGTCCGAATACCGGTTCGATGCGTGCCGTCAACGTTCCCGGCTGTCGTGTGTGGCTCTCCGAGAGCACGAATCCCGCCCGCAAGCTGGGCTGGACCTGGGAACTGATCGAACTGCCCGATGGAAAGGGCGGCGTCGATTGGGCTTCGGTACACACGGGGCGGACCAATGCACTGGTGGAAGAGGCGCTACGCGACGGTCTCATTTCGGAACTGGCGGGCTTCAGCGAGCTCAAGCGAGAAGTCAGCGTCGAGGGTGCCAGGCTCGATTTCCGACTGAAAGACGCTGAAGGGGGCGACACCTTCGTCGAGGTCAAGCAGGTCACGCTGAAAGAGAACGACGACCACGGCTATTTCCCCGACTCCGTCAGCGAGCGAGGCCGGCGCCATCTAGACGTGCTCGCCGATCTGGTCGGCCAGGGACATCGTGGCGTGCTGCTGTTCTGCGCGGCGCATACCGGCATCGAGAACGTGGCGCCAGCGGCGCATTTGGATCCCGCTTATGCGCGAACGCTACGAGCGGTGGCCGCTTGCGGCGTGGAAGTGCTGGCCTACGGCTGTTGCGTGATTCAGGAACGGGAACGGCCTATGACGCTCGTACTGGACCGTCGCTTGGACCTGGATCTCGAACGGCGCTGGCACGACGCCGATAGCGAGTCGCGCTAACGCCCGCGTCGCACGCGAAAGATCGCCGTTTCGCCGAACAGGTTGGGCCAGAGCCGTGATGTCCAGTGACCTTCATGATCGGCGCTGCCGACCGCTTCGTCGACGATGGTGATGCCCTTGTCGCGACACAGACTGGCGAAGTCCTGAAACGTCGACAGGTGGATGTTGGGCGTGTCATACCAGGCGTGCGGCAATGAACGCGAGACTGGCATGCGGCCGCGAAAGGCCAGATGCAGACGATGCTTCCAGTAGGCGAAATTGGGGAAGGCGATGATGCACTCGGGAGCCACCCGCAGCATCTGGTCGAGCATGGTGTCCGGGCGGCGCAGCACCTGCAGCGCCTGGGTCATGATCACCAGGTCGCAGGCGTCATCGACGAAGTTGCCCAAGCCATCGTCGAGGTTCTGTTCGAGCACGTTGACACCCTTGCCGAGGCAGGCGGCAATCCCGTCGGCGTCGATCTCGAGGCCGTAGCCGGTGACGTTCTTGTGACGTGCCAGCGCCGCCAGCAGCGTGCCGTCTCCGCAGCCCAAGTCAAGAATACGGGCGTCGTTGGGAATCCAGTCGTAAATCAGTTCGAGATCCGCGCGCATCAGGCTGCCTCCCCGGTAATGTCGGCGTGAATGCGCCGCATGTAGCTGCCGAACACGGCTTCATATTGATCGTTGGGCAGCAGAAACGCGTCGTGACCGTGGGGCGAGTCGACGTTGATATAGCTGACCGCCTTGCCGGCTCTCAACAGCGCACTGACCAGTTCTCGCGAGCGGGCCGGAGCGAAGCGCCAGTCGGTGGTGAAGCTGACCACTAGAAAAGGGCACGCCGCCGGCGCCAACGCTGCCGACAAATCGCCGTCGTGCTGCCCGGCGGGGTCGAAGTAATCCAGTGCCTTGGTCATCAACAAGTAGGTATTGGCGTCGAAACGGGTCGAAAAGGTATCGCCCTGGTGGCGTAGATAGGACTCGACTTGAAACTCGACGTCGTAGCCGAAATTCAGCTGATCGCTGCGCAGGTCGCGGCCGAAACGCGAGCCCATCGAATGCTCCGAGAGGTAGGTGATATGGCCGATCATTCGGGCCAGCTTCAAGCCGAGCTTGGGAATGGCTTCGTGATCGGCATACCAGCCGTCATGGAAATCCGGGTCCGATCGTATCGCTTGGCGCGCCACCTCGTTGAACGCAATGTTCTGCGCTGAGAGGCGAGGGGTGGCGGCGATCACGGCCACGTTGGCGACACGCTCCGGATAAGCAATCGTCCATTGCATTGCCTGCATGCCACCCAGACTGCCGCCGACCACGGCGGCAAAGCGTTCGATGCCGAGCTTATCGGCCAGGCGCGCCTGGCTGTGGACCCAGTCCGCAACCGTCATGACTGGAAACGTGGGCCCCCACTGGTGCCCTGTCAGCGGATTGATACTGCAAGGGCCGGTACTACCATGGCAGCCGCCCAGGTTGTTGAGCGAGACGACGAAGAAACGGTCGGTATCGATCACTTTGCCCGGGCCGATGTAGGCGTCCCACCATCCGGGTTTACGCTCATCGACGCTGTGATAGCCCGCCGCATGATGATGGCCGGAAAGGGCATGACAGATCAGCACCGCATTGCTGCGTTCGGCATTGAGCGTGCCGTAGGTCTCGTAGACCAGTTCGAAACGTTCGAGCGTCTTGCCGCAGGCTAGTGCCAGCGGCGTCTCGAATGTCGCGATCTGCGGTGTGACCAGACCGACGGAGTCGGACGGAAAGGAAGCGGACATGAAACGGGATAGTCTCCAGGTTCAGCTAGGGCGCGGCCGATGCAACTCGATGTGCCCGAACGCCGCCAGGCTCTATCCGGTAGGCCCTGAGGCATTGCGCTCGGGGTTTTCGAATAGGGCGTCGTCGGCAGCGTGACGGCAGGCGAGTGCTAGAAGCCGACCAGGGCGCCCGGCAGGCCGGCAGCGCGAGCCAGCGAGCCAACCACCACGCTGTCGAGTAGATTGATGGCGATGAACACCACGATCGGCGACAGATCGATCATGCCCAGCGGCGGAATCACGCGGCGTACCGGTGCCATGATCGGTTCGACGATCTGCATGACCAGTAGCGCGCCCGGGTGACTGGCTCGTGGCGCCACCCAGCTCAGAATGATCATGATGATCAGGGCGAAGAAGTAGATCTTGAGAATCGCGTTGAGCACACCGGCAATTCCGGCCAGTAGCAGGCCCTGAAGTGGTGGCATGCCAAAGCCGGCAATCTGAAAAATCGCGATGATCACGATCACCTTGAGCAGAAAGCCCACGAACAGCGTGGCGATATCGATACGCCCGACCGGGCGCAAAATCTTCTGCACCGGCGCGACCACTGGCTGCGTCGCCTTGACGATCCCCTGACTCAAAGGGTTGTAGTAGTCCGCCTGCGAGAATTGCAGCAAAAAGCGCAGCATCAACACAAACAGATAGACGTTGACCAGCGTGTTGACCAGCATCAAGCCGGCGCTTCCGAGATTACTGCCCATTACGTTCTCCTAGTGATTCGGCGGGTTCCATTCCGGCTCGGTTCGATCTTTGTTTCACTCGTCCGACAGCTCACGCGATAGCTCGCGGGCGCGTTCGGCACAGGCCTGGGTCGCGCGACCCACGATGTCCGCCAGGCCCGCTTCCTCGAACGTGTGAATCGCTCGCTCGGTGGTACCGTTGGGGGACGTGACACGCTTGCGCAGTTCGGCGGGGTCGAATTCGCTCTCCCGCGCCATCTTGGCGGCCCCGAAGGCGGTCTGCAATGCTAGCCGGCGCGCGCTTTCCGCAGGCAGGCCCAGTTCGATACCGGCAGCCTCCAACGACTCCATGAATAGAAAGAAGTAGGCCGGGCCGCTGCCGGAAATGGCGGTGACAGCCTCGATCTGGGCTTCCTGCTCGACCCACTCGACCAGCCCGACTGATGTCAGTAGTTCGGTAACGAGTTGGCGCTGAGCATCACTCACGCGGTCGTTGGCGTAAAGGCCGCTGGCACCGGCACCGACCAGCGATGGCGTGTTGGGCATGCAACGAATCAGCGCCAGGCCACCGCCCAACCAATTGTCCAGTGTCGTGGCGTCGAGCCCGGCGGCCACAGAGACGACAAGTGGACGGCGTACCTGAACGGCTTCTCGTAAAGACAGGCACAGATCCCGCATCATCTGCGGTTTGACCGCCAGAACCACGACATCGGCCTCTTCTACGGCGGCCAGATTATCCTGCATCGTGCGGATGCCATAACGCTGGCTGATGTCAGCGCGCTTTTCCTGGCTACGCGAGGTGGCGACGATGGCATTGGCAGGGTAGCCGCTATCGAGCATGCCACCGAAGATGGCACTGGCCATGTTGCCGGCACCGATGAAGACGATACGGCTAGGCTGGGATGAATCGGTCATTGGCAGAGTCCTTGAGAAAAGCTCTTTGGAAAAGCCCTGTTTTTGTAAAAGCCCATGGAAGAGTCCTGTCGATAGGCTTTGGTGATAGTTCTGGGTAATAGTCCTTGTTGATAGCCCCCTGGACTGTCGATCTGGAGCCGAGAGCATCGATGCCGTCAGTTCCCGAGTGGGGGCCGACTACCGAAAATGGCAGTTCCCAAACGAACGATAGTGGCGCCTTCCGCAACGGCGGCTTCAAGATCGCCGCTCATGCCCATCGATAGCGTATCCAGTGAGGCATCGGGGAAGCGCTGTCGTAAATCGGTCAGGGCATCGGCGACCTTGCGAAAAGCGTGACGCTGCTGCCGCGGATCGTCGCTGGGTGCCGGCAGCGCCATCAGCCCGCGTAGGCGTAGGTTGGGGAGTGACAGCAGCGACTCGGCGAGTGCCGGCAGGTCAGCGAGGTCGACGCCCGCCTTGCTGGATTCGCCGCTGACATTGAGCTGCAGGCAGATGTTGATGGCGCCCAGCTCGGAGGGACGCTGCTCGGAAAGCCGGCGCGCGATCTTCTCTCGATCGATGCCATGCACCCAGTCGAAATGCTCGGCCACGTCGCGAGTCTTGTTCGACTGCAGCGCACCGATGAAATGCCATTCGATATCATCGAGATCTGCCAAGGCCCGCTGCTTTTCCAGCGCTTCCTGCAGATAATTCTCGCCGAAGGCGCGTTGACCGGCGATATAGGCCTGGCGCAGCATATCCGCTGGCTTGGTTTTGCCGACAGCAAGCAGATATGCAGCATCCTCTGGACGACCGGCTGCGGACAGCGCCGTTTTAAGACGCTCTAGGGCGCTTGAGAGAGACTCGGACACCGATGCTTCTGGCATACTAAATAGCGACCTTACGCAGGGGATCGAATAAAAACCCATGGATATTACCGAACTGCTGGCGTTCTCGGCAAAGCACGACGCCTCCGACCTGCACCTTTCGGCTGGATTGCCGCCCATGATACGGGTTGACGGCGACATGCGCCGTCTCAACGTGCCGGCGCTCGACGACAGCCAAGTGCGCCGCCTCATCTACGATGTCATGAATGATCGTCAACGCCGCGATTTCGAGGCCGTGCTGGAGACTGACTTTTCTTTCGAGGTCACTGGTGTCTCGCGGTTTCGCGTCAATGCGTTCACCCAGGGGCGAGGAGCCGGCGCGGTCTTCCGTACCATTCCCAGCAACGTGTTGACGCTCGACGATCTCGGGCTGGGCGACGTCTTTCGCCGCCTGGCGATGTTGCCGCGAGGCCTGGTGCTGGTCACGGGGCCGACCGGTAGCGGCAAGTCGACGACGCTGGCAGCGATGATCGACTACATCAACAGCAATCGCCAGGAACACATCCTGACCATCGAGGATCCGATCGAATTCGTGCACGAGAGCAAGCGCTGCCTGGTCAATCAGCGCGAGGTGCATCGCGATACCAAAGGCTTCGCGCCGGCGCTGCGTTCGGCGCTACGCGAGGACCCGGACGTGATACTGGTGGGCGAGTTGCGGGATCTGGAAACCATTCGACTGGCGTTGACGGCAGCCGAAACCGGGCACTTGGTATTCGGCACCCTGCATACCACCTCGGCGGCCAAGACCATTGACCGGATCATCGATGTGTTCCCGGGGGATGAGAAAGGCATGGTGCGCTCGATGCTGTCCGAGTCTCTGCAAGCGGTGATTTCTCAGACACTGCTCAAACGCGATGGCGGTGGGCGTGTCGCCGCCCATGAAATCCTGGTGGCGACATCGGCGATCCGCAACCTGATTCGGGAAGGCAAGGTCGCGCAGATGTATTCGGCGATTCAAACGGGCGGCAGCCTGGGAATGCAGACGCTCGACGCGGCGCTATCCCAGTTGGTGGCCGATGGTGTGGTGACGCGCCAGGAAGCCCATGCCAAATCCCGCGCCGGGCTCGAGCCATGAATTCGCGCACCGGATCCAGGTATCAGGATATGACATGACTCCCTCTCAATGGTTTGAGCAACTCCTCGACATCATGTTGGCTAAGCAGGCCTCGGATTTGCTGATCTCCACCGGTGCGCCCCCCTGTCTGAAGCTGGATGGAAAGCTGGTGGCGCTGGGCGATGTGCCGCTGCAGCCGGATCAGGTGCGCGAGCTGGTGGCCATCGCGCTACCCCAGGGGCGCCGGGAAGCGTTCGAGGCGGAACACGAAGCCAATTTCGCTTTGAGTCTGAGCGGCAAGGGGCGTTTTCGTGTCAGTGCTTTCTTTCAGCGCAGCCAGCCGGCGATGGTGGTCCGGCGCATCGCTTTCGATATCCCCGACCTCGAATCGCTGGGGCTGCCGGAAGTGACGGGGACATTGGCGTCCATCCGCCGCGGACTGGTGTTGGTGGTCGGCGGCACTGGCAGCGGCAAGTCGACGACGCTGGCCTCGATGATCCAGCACCGCAATCGCACGGTCGGCGGCCATATCATCTGTATCGAAGATCCGATCGAGTACATGCATCCTCATCAGCGTGGCATCATCAACCAGCGCGAAGTGGGTATCGACACCGAATCCTACGAAGTCGCATTGAAGAACGCGCTGCGCCAGGCCCCCGATGTGATCATGATCGGCGAGATTCGAAGCCGTGACACCATGGAGCTGGCGCTTAGTTTTGCCGAAACCGGACATCTCTGTCTGGCAACGCTTCACGCCAACAGCGCCGACCAGGCGATCGAACGTATTCTCAGCCTGTTTCCACCGTCGCGGCAGGAGCAGATATGGATGGATCTTTCGCTCAACCTGCGTGCCGTGGTCGCCCAACGACTGCTGCCTCGCCAGGATGGTGCAGGGCGCTGCGTCGCGACCGAGATTCTGCTCAAGTCGCCGTTGATCAGTGAATTGATCCGGCGCGGCGAGGTCGCTGAACTAAAGGATCTCATGCGGCGTTCCCGTGAGCAGGGCATGCAGACCTTCGATCAGGCGCTCTATGAGCTCTTCCGACGCGGAGATATCAGTGAAAGCTTGGCGCTGGCTCACGCCGATTCGGCCAATGATCTACGCATGTTGATCAAATACGGCGACCGGCGTTTGCCCGGCAACAGAGACGATGACGGCGCGCGATTCTCGCTGATCGAGGACGACTGATTCAGCCATGCTGTTTCAGAGGGGCGATTCTCGCCTGGTCTTCCCTCTCCTAGAGTTCAGGGCGCGTAAATGCCGCCGAGGACCCGAGGCCCGCTAGCACCGGTAACCTCCGGCAGGTTGCCGGGCAGTTGGTGAATCCGCCGCCAGGCCAGCCAGGCAAAAGCGCCGGCTTCCAGCCAGTCGGCCGACCAGCCGAATTCGTCACACCGGCGCACCGACGCCGGTAGATGCGTCGCCAGGCGCTGCATCAGGTAACGGTTGCGCGCCCCGCCGCCACAGACGATCAGGTCGGTGTTATCAGCATCGATGAACTCACGCGCGGCCTGCGCCACGCTGATCGCGGTCAACTCCGCTAGAGTGGCCTGGACGTCGACTGCTGCTTCGTCCCCGCGCAATCGCTTCTCCACCCAGCCGAGATGGAATTGCTCACGGCCCGTGCTTTTGGGCGGTGTGGTGGCAAAGTACGGCTCGTCCAGCAGGCGCTCGAGCAGAAGCCGGTCGATGCTGCCGCTGGCGGCCCAGAGGCCGTCTTCGTCGATCGGGCCTTGTCGGTGCCGGGCGTGCCAGGCATCGATCAGCAGATTCGCCGGGCCGGTGTCGAAGCCGATGACCGGAAGCGATGACTCTAAAGGCCCTAGGCGCGTTAGATTGGCGATGCCGCCCAGGTTGAGAATCAGCCGAGTGCGGACGGTGTCGGTAAAAAGTGCCCGGTGAAAGATCGGCGCTAGCGGCGCGGCCTGGCCGCCGGCTGCCATATCGCGTCGGCGGAAGTCGGCGACGACCTGGCAACCGGTCAATTCGGCCAGCCGGCTGGGGTTGTCGAGCTGATAGGTGAAAGGAGTGTCTGCGTAGGGGGCGTGCTCGATGGTCTGTCCATGGCTGCCGATGGCGGTAATCGACGCGGGAGGCAGACCGTGATGCGCCAGCAACTGGCACACCGCTTCGGCTTGGCGATCGCAGAATGCGCTTTCGGTGGCGCCCAGTGCAGCAAAGCTCACCTGCGACGCCTGCGTCAGTTCGAGCAGGGCCTTCCCCAGTTCGGCGCCCAATGGCAAACACAGCGCATCGATCAGCCGCGGGCGTTGATCGATGTCATCGGCGATCTCTACCAGTGCCGCATCGATGCCGTCCAGGCTGGTACCGGACATCAAGCCCACGAACAGTGACATGAACCTCTCCCTCGTTGTTGTGAATCGATCGCATGAATCGATAGCGTGAATCGACGACATGAACCCGTAACGTAGCACGATGGCTTGGCCCGGGGGCGCGGCTCAACGGCGGTCAAAGACTCGTGCTAAGATTGCCGCCTTTCAAGCTCGATAGCGTTGGTAAGGGAGACGGATACGATGGCCGAGGTCGATGAGGCGCTGGCGTTGATCAAGCGCGGTACGCAGGAGATTCTGATCGAAGATGAGCTGGTGAAAAAGCTCGAGTCCGGTCGCAAGCTCCGCATCAAGGCAGGCTTCGATCCCACGGCCCCCGATCTGCACCTGGGGCACAGCGTACTGCTGACCAAGATGCGCCAGTTCCAGGATCTTGGCCATGAGGTAATCTTCCTGATCGGCGATTTCACCGGCCGGATCGGCGATCCCACCGGCAAGAACGTGACGCGCAAGCCGCTCACCGAGGAAGAGGTCAAGGCCAACGCCCAGACCTATCGTCAGCAGGTTTTCAAGATCCTCGATCCCGACAAGACAGAAGTGCGTTTCAACGCCGAATGGTTCGGCGAGATGTCGGCGGCCGACATGATCGAACTTTCCGCACAGTCCACCGTGGCACGAATGCTGGAACGCGACGATTTCGAGAAGCGTTACCGCGCGGGCCAGTCGATCTCGATTCACGAGTTCCTCTATCCGCTGGTGCAGGGCTACGATTCGGTAGCGCTGAAGGCGGACATCGAGCTTGGGGGTACCGATCAGAAGTTCAACTTGCTGATGGGGCGCGAGGTTCAAAAGCATTTTGGCCAGGAGCCGCAGGTCGTCATCACCATGCCGCTGCTCGAAGGGCTGGACGGCGTGCAGAAGATGTCGAAATCGTTGAACAACTATATTGGTGTCGACGATACGCCGGGCGTGATGTTCAACAAGATCGTGTCGATGCCGGACAGTCTGATGTGGCGCTACTTCGAGCTGCTGTCGCTGAAGTCCAACGAAGAGATCGAAGCGATTCGGCAGGAGATAGAAGGTGGTGCCAATCCGCGCGACATCAAGATGGCTCTCGCTCGCGAACTGATCACTCGCTATCACGGCGAGGAAGCGGCAGCCAATGCTCACAAGGCCGTGGGCAATCAGCTGGCCGAAGGGGAGTTGCCGGAAGATCTGCCGGAAGTGACGGTCGATTTCGAAGGCGCGGCGCAGGCGCCGCTCGCCGCCGTGCTCAACCGGGCCGATCTGGTCAATAACAGCGCTCAGGCCAAGGACATGCTCGGCAATGGCCGGGTTAAGGTCGATGGCGAAATCGCTGCCAAGGATATGATGCTCGCAACGGGCCAGAGTTATGTGATTCAGGCAGGCAAGAAGCGCTACGCGCGTGTCACGCTTGGCTGAGTTGGCTGCCTCCAAACTGCTGAAACGCCCGTCCTGCGCGGGCGTTCTGCTGTCGGAAGCGAAGTCGGCGGGGCCGGCGTTGGCTCGAATGATCAAAAAGTTGCGATCCAGGCTTGCCAAGTCGGGTTGGGGTCCGTAAAGTACGCATCCGCTGCCGCCGAGAGAGCTTCTCGGAAGCGGTGAAGAATGAAGCCAAGTGATTGATTGGATTGAATAAATCGGTTGACACGAGGCGGTGAGGCAAGTAGAATCGCTTCCCAGTTCTTCAAGGATCGGCACCACTAAGCAGCAACGGCGCCAGGCAGGAATCGACAAGAAAGACGTTGACATCCTCGCCCAGATCCTTAAAATACGCCACTCCTTACGGCGGCCCAGAAAACAAGCGCTGACAAGCACTTGAGTAATTTTCGGGCTCGCGGCAGAAGTCGAAAGGCTTCGAGTAGGAACGCTCTTTAACAATCGATCAGGTAATTGATGTGGGCGCTTGTCTTGCGTGACGCCAGTCACGACATATCGAGGCAAGCGACTCGTCAAGATTCGTTTGACCTTGAACCAAGTTTGGTCCGCTTTTTT